>Ga0307995_1000017_pt1 | contig 135824 bp, 141 predicted proteins | sample EllFjometagen262_FD_203132 | JGI IMG/M metagenome (GOLD analysis project Ga0307995, IMG submission 203132) | Marine microbial communities from Ellis Fjord, Antarctic Ocean - #262 | ecosystem: Environmental > Aquatic > Marine > Unclassified | place: Southern Ocean | collected 2014-11-02 | reverse complement strand
CTTCACCGCCTAAAGTCAAGATAACTAATTTAACGCCATTCTTAAGCCAGCTTTTACTTACTTGTTTAAAATCTTGTGCGCCACAAAGGTAACGATAATCCTCTTCAGAAATTTTTATTATGTCAACTTTTGAAGTAAGTTTTTTGAAACGGTTAACGTAATCATTTTTAAATTCAATAAAATCAGGCCTGATATTGGCATCAAAATAAATTGGTAAATGGCCAGAGATTTGCTCAACTAACCACTGCCAGCTCGATCCACAAGGCTCCGCTTGAAGACTAATCCCTCCAACCAATAATGCTTTTGCCTTCATCAATCTACTTAAAAAAGGCTTTAAACTAGCTTTGTCTAGCATTCGTCCAGCTGAATGTTCATCAACAAATGTATATTCGGCAATACCATTAACCACATCTGCATAGGCAAGAGTGGTTGGCCGGTTGGTTTTTATAATGAATTCTTCTCTGACATTAGAGTTTTTAAGAAAGTCTTCTATTAGCTTTCCATAGGCATCATTTGACACAGCGCCAAAATAATAACTATCGGCACCTAAACGACCAAGAGCAATTGCAGAATTAAAGTTACTGCCGCCGACATGAGGAGTATATTCTGGCTCCCCTGTGAAAGAAACCATATCAATTAAAGACTCACCAGCGCAAATGATCATTTGTAGTTATCAAACTTATTTTGAAAAATTAAATTGTAATTTTACAACACAGCTGTTGATGCTATTAAATATTGAGCTAGTAATTTGAAGGCTCACTAAAAATAATATCTGAATTAGACTGTGTTTCTCTAATCATAGATGCATTAAGCATATCAATATTATCAATCTTATCCTTGATTATGTTGAATGAATATCCTCCTTTCTTATGACGAATGTGAAGACGCTCACGTAAAGTTTTATCTGGCAAATCTACAAAAATACTAAGCTGAAAATTTTTTGCAGTAGAGACCCATGGCTCTGAATTTTCTAAAAGATAGTTTCCTTCTAAAATATAAATGTCTTCTTTTCCATTTATGAAAGAACCTTCAGAAATAGGATTATCCTTAGTCCGTGAAAATATCGGCCACCAAAAAGATTTTTTAGACTTTAAACGCTTAACAGCATTGGAAAATGCATTAGCTTGAAAGGTATCGACTCTACCTTTAGCATCCCTTAATCCAACTTCATCAAGTTGTTTATTTGTCATATGAAAACCATCCATAGGGCAAAATTGAACTAAATATCCATTAAGTTTCAAATCATTTACTAACTGCTTCGCAAGGGTTGATTTGCCTACAGCTGGAGGTCCAACTATTGCAATTAAAGCAGGGCCAATTGATACTTTTAATTCCTCTTCAATACAAATTAAAAGCTTGCTGTATTGTGTAATTTTCCTAATCAATTGTAAAGATGCCAATTTCCATTAAATACGTTTTCCGTTTTTAAACATATGGACATTACTTTTATCAAAATCTAAATAAAATACTTCACCTTTCTGATGAGACCCCATACCTTCAACTCGAACCGTAATTTGCTGATCATCCTCAGATTGCATGTAATATAAAGTATCAGCACCCAAGTTTTCTAGATGCCTTAAAGTACATTTTATTTTGCCCTTAGTAGGCGAAAGTCTAATATGCTCTGGCCTAACACCATAAGTTTCTGCGCCACTTTGATCTACAATATTACCTCGTAAAAAATTCATAGTTGGTGAGCCTATGAAACCAGCAACAAATTCAGTTTTTGGATGATTATAGAGCTCAGTTGGCGTATCAATTTGTTCAACAAGTCCATTATTAAGTACCACAATTTTATCCGCAAGAGTCATAGCTTCAATTTGATCATGTGTTACATATATCATTGTTGCATTTAGTTTTTCATGAAGCTCTGAAAGCTCAACCCTCATATCAGATCTCAAAGCCGCATCTAGATTGGATAGTGGCTCATCAAATAAAAAAACCTTTGGCTCTCTAATAATTGCCCTACCAATCGCCACTCGTTGACGCTGACCGCCAGATAATTGCTTAGGAAGCCTATCTAAATAGTCATGAATTTGCAATACTTCAGCCACCTTATTAACGCGGTCTTTAATTTCATGTTTTTCCACCTTTGAAAGTTTAAGTCCAAAAGCCAAGTTATCAAAGACAGTCATATGAGGATACAAAGCATAAGACTGAAACACCATAGCCAGTTCTCTTTTGGATGGAGGGACGTCATTCATTTCTTCACCGTCAATCATTAATAGCCCTGAACTAATATCTTCAAGACCGGCAATCATTCTAAGTAAAGTAGACTTACCTGAGCCAGATGGCCCAACAAAAACAACAAACTCTCCATCATGAATTTCAATATCAACACCTTTAATGACGCTTACTTCATCAAAATTTTTATGTATTGATTCTAATTTAATTTCAGCCAAAATCTCTCTCCTAATATACGCATAATATCATTTTAAAAATTAACTCCATATCTGACTTTCATTGCTTTTATCTCTTCAGTAAGTTTCTTGGTGAAGTCAGGATAATTCTCTGGAATGCTACCCCATAATTCTTCACTTGAAGCAAAGCTTTCTTCTTTACCTGCAGCTAAAAGTAGTTCCAAAAAACTCCACTTTGGTTCAACATATTCAAAACTTATCTCGTTACTAATTACCTTGCATAAAAAAACATACCAACTAGCTATTGCCTTGATTGAATAGTCTGGGGATACACCTTTTGATAAATGCCATTCAATAGTTGGTAATAAAAATATTGAAAACTTAGTGGCACCATCCATACAAATCCTTGATAAGAAATCTGGGAGATGTTTATTTTTAAAACGACGTTTAGTAGTTAGTAAATATTTTTTATAATCAATCGATGAATTTAATGGCAAGGAAGGGATAATTTCATTAGTTTGAATTCCATCAAAAAAATCTGAGAGCTCAGAATCTCTAATTGCAGAATCAAATGTTTCATAGCCTTTCAGAACACCCAAATAAGCCAAAACTGTATGTCCTCCATTTAAAATACGTATCTTAGTATTCTCATATGGCTCAACATCATCAACAATTTCGACTCCAACAGAACTTAAAGGGGGCTTTGTCCCAGAAAATTTATCTTCAATTACCCATTGAATGAAGTCTTCAGAGACAACTGAACAATCATATCTTCGACTAAAAGATTCTTGAATTTTTAGTAACTCCTTAGCATTAACTTTAGGTGTAATTCTATCAACCATACTAGATGGAAAGCTGACATTTTTTGAAACCCAATTTAATAGAACTTCATCACCTGATTCATTTAAATACTGATTGAAGCATTGTTTTAGCATGGCACCATTTTCTTGAATATTGTCACAACAAGCAATCGTAATTGGAAGTCCATTACTTTCCATTCTTACTCTCAACCCTTTGGCTAGAGCTCCAAAAACAGTTAATGGCGTCCCTCCATTTAGATCATTTTGAATATCTTTTGTTGTTATTTTTAATTGTTTATCTTTATCAAAATAATAGCCACTTTCAGTAACCGTAGTTGTTACCAATTGAACATTATTAGATGAAAAAAGATGTTGGATTTCCCTCTCATCACTCTCCCAATTATATAATTCTATAATTGATTTTATTTCTTCATGTTTGGCTTCTCCATTTGCAGAGATAGTCTTTAAGATATATTGATTATTAGATTTTTTCAAATCTATAATTAATTTACTGTGCTCTTTTCTTAAATTGATTCCAGCAATACCCCAATTTTGTGAACTTGCATTCTTTAAGATATTATTAAAATATACTGCTTGATGCGCCCTATGGAAATTTCCCAAACCAATATGAATTACTCCAACTTTACAGTTTGCAGGTTCAAAACTAGCTTTAACTAAAGTCTTACTTTCATTTATGTTTTTTGTCATACCTTTATCCACTTATTAATCCTTTATATGCTGTCTTTCTGTATTCTCTTGGCGTCATACCCTTTAATTTAACAAACTGTCTATTAAAATTAGCAAGATTGTTATAGCCAGATTCAAAAGCTATAGTTGAAATATTTTTATCGGTTTCATAGAGCATAACGCACGCTCTTCCTAATCTAATTCTTGAGACAAATTCTGAGAATCGATTGCCTGTTGTTTTCATAAAGTATCTTGAAAATGCACTCTCGCTCATATTTACAATTTTTGCGGCCTCAACTAATGAAATATTATTTTTGTAGTTATCTATTACATAATTCACAACTTCATTGATACGATGCTGGCTGCTTGAAGATAAGTTGGGATTTAATTTAGTTAGTGATAATGTTACTTTTTCTGACCATTCATTAAGCTCTTGCAGAAAATTCAAAAAATGCATCAGTCTTTTCATTCCCTGACTGTCACGTATTAACTCTAAGTTCTTTTCGGCAAGTTCTGGATCAAAATTCTTGAACTCAATTCCTGAACGAGCAGCATCCAAAAGATGATTAAGTTCACTTAACTCTGGAAACACCTCAAAAGCTTTAGTCATGGTCTCATGATTAAACTGAATCAACATATCTCTTAAAGGGACATACTCATTTGAAATATCTTCCGTTACCCAATTGTGAGGTAAATTTGGACCAGTGAGAAATAATGAGCCAGGTGTAAACTGACCAATATAGTCTCCCAAAAAAGCCTTACCGGAGGTTTTGAGAACAAGGTGAAGCTCATATTCTTCATGTGAATGCCATCTGTCTAGAGCTGTTGGCCACCCATGCTCTAAATAGCGAATCGTCTCTACCTTATCTACGATTTCAAACTCTGGTTTTATTCTATTTATTATTGACATAATTTCCCTTAACTTAAAACATTACCACCATCAACATTGATAGTTTGACCTGTGATATATTTAGATTGTTTAGAAGCTAGAAACAATACAACTCCAGTAACATCTGATGGAGTACCAAAACGACCTAGAGGAACAGATTTTCCAATTTTATTTTTCTTTTCTCCAATATCAAGGCCCTCATATTTAGCAAATAATTCATCTACTTTATCCCACATTGGAGTATCAATAACACCTGGCGCTACAGCGTTTACCCTAATTCCTTTTGGCGCTAAAGCCAATGCAGCAGATTGAGTGTAGCTAATTACTGCTGCCTTTGTCGCGCAATAATGAGAAACCAAAGCTTCTCCACGCCTTCCCGCTTGACTTGAAAAATTAATAATCACACCTTTTTCATTGCGCGAAACTAAGCTTTTAGCTACACCCTGCATCATCGTAAACATAGCTCTAACATTCACAGTAAATAACTTATCAAACTGCTCAAGACCAGCCTCCAATAAAGGCGCCATATCAAAAATTGCGGCGTTATTAATAAGCACATTTACTCCTAATGAATCTGCCCATAAAAGGCACTCTTCAAGATGAGTATCTTTACTAAGATCATAAATTCTTAATTCCAAGCTAGAATTTGACTTTAATTTTTCAAGATCTTTACCAATTACTAGATCAGTTGCTAGAACTTTTGCTCCAGATTTAAGTGCAGACTGAACAATATCATACCCAATACCGCCATTCGCACCAGTAACCAGAATGATGTTTTCTGATAAATCAGGCCATAAGTATTGTTGTTTATTAATCATTTCACCGCACCAAATGTTAAGCCCTGGACTAGTTGTTTCTGGCAAAACCATCCAAATACCACTATAGGCGCGCATGCAAGTGTTGAAGCAGCAGAAAGTTTTGCCCAAAATAACCCTTCTGGGCTTGAATATGAAGCAATCAGTGCTGTCAATGTTCCAGCGTCTCCAGCAGTTAAATTAATCGCCCAAAATGCCTCATTCCAACACAATACAACACTGAGAAGGCCAGCTGATGCGACGCCACCCCAAGAAAGAGGTAATACAATATGCCTTAATTCATCAAATGTGCTACATCCATCCATTCGACTAGCCTCAAGAATTTCACTTGGTATTTCTTTAAAATATGAAAATAATAGCCACATAATGATTGGCAGATTCATCATCGCAAAGATAATTATTAAGACAGTTTTAGTATCTAGCAGACCAGCTGCATCAGCAAGTAAGTAAATAGGCATAAGAACGCCTACAGCTGGAAGCATCTTGGTAGATAACATCCAAAGTAAAATATCTTTCGTATATTTACCAGGAAAAAATGCCATTGAATATGCGCTAGGCACAGCGATAATTAGTGCAAAAATTGTTGCACCAAAAGAAGTGATTAGTGAGTTAGTGGCGTACTTAAAATAATCACTTCTTTCCTGAACAATTGAAAAATTTTCAAAAGTTGGCTCAAAAATGAAAAGTGGTGGAATAGAAATTGCTTGTAACTCAGTTTTAAAACTCGTTAGAACCATCCAAAAAATAGGAAAAAAGAAAAATATGGCTAAAACCCAGCAAGCCAATACTCTCGATTGGTGCTTTATTTTTTTCATATTTCGATAACTGATATTCACTTAGTCATTCCTTTAGCAACTGTTTTAATTAAGAAATAAGCAATAATGTTAGCAACCACAATTGCAAAAACACCTCCAGCTGAAGCAACGCCAACATCAAATTGAAGAAGTGCTTGAGTAAAAATTAAAAAAGTTGTATTTGTGCTGTCATATCCGGGACCACCACCTGTTGTCACAAAAATTTCAGCAAATATTGAGAGATGAAAAATTGCCTGAATCATTACGACCACACCAATAGCTCGCCCCAAATGTGGCAAGGTTAGATAACGAAACTTCGACCAAAATCCAGCACCTTCTAGCTCAGCAGCCTCAACCTGCTCTGTATCCATTGACTGGAGTGAAGTCATAAAAATAAGTAAAGCAAATGGTGTCCATTGCCAGCTCAACATAATAATAATTGACAATAAAGGAAAATCTGACAAGAAGTCAACAACTGGCCAACCAAAAATTCCGCTGACAAATGCAAAAAGACCATAAACTGGATTCATAAACATGTTTTTCCAAATTAATGCATTTACTGTAGGCATTATGAAGAAGGGAGATATTAGTAAAACCCTTACAATTCCTCGACCTCGAAAGGTTTCTTGCAATAAGAGTGCAATACTCAAACCTAAAATGACTGATATTACAATAATACTTCCAACCAGGGTAATGCTGTTTATGACTGCACTAAATAAGGCTGGATCTGTTAAAAAGAAGTTGTAATTCGAAAGTCCATTAAATCCAAAGCGCTCTGGATAAAGTAAGTGGTAACGCATGAATGAAAAATATATCGTCATGCTGAGTGGGACAATCATCCATAGAAGAAGAAGGATTACACTTGGAGCTTGTAATGCTTTCGAAACGCTGAACTTCATCAGGAAAACCCCAGTAGATATTTAAAAAAAAACGGGCCAGTTTTAAAGAAAAACTGGCCCGTTTAAATTGTTACTCTCTAGTAGTAACCAGCCTTAATCATTTCTCTTTCTGCTGCTTTTTGTGCAGCAGCAAGAGCATCCTCGACAGAAATCTTACCTGCCACAGCTGCACTAAATTGTTGACCTGCAGCAGTACCAATAGCCTGCCATTCAGGAATTGCCGCAAACTGAACACCTTGGTAAGGTGTTGGGTCTTGCGTGCTGTTTGAAGGATCAGCCGACAAAATAGCTTTCATTTCTGCTTCAGCAAAGTTTGCTGCAGCAAGGAAGTTAGCATTTTGGTATGTACTAGAACGTGTGCCTGTTGGAACACTTCCCCAACCTACTTCATTGCCTACAAGCTCAATGTATTCCTTAGAAGTTGCCCACTCTACAAACTTAAGAGCATCTTCTGACTGCTGTGTTCCAGCTGGAACAGCTAGAGCCCATGCCCACAACCAGTTTGCACCACGATGGGTTACAGCTACTGGACTTTGTGCGTAAGCTATTACATCAGCCACTTTAGATTGACTTGGGTCTGAGACAAAAGATGCCGCAATAGTTGCATCTATCCACATACCACACTTACCTTCATTAATTAAAGCTAAGATTTCATTAAAGCTGTAGTTCGGTGTACCTGGAGGGCCATAATTAGTCATTAAGTCAACATAAAAGTTAAGTGCATGATTCCAAGCTGGAGAGTCAAACTGCGGATGCCACTCCTCATCAAACAATCTTGCACCAAACGAGTTTGCCATTGTAGTTAGATATGCAGTATTATCACCCCAACCTGGCTTACCACGTAAACAGATACCATAAACACCATTAGCTTTATCAGTCATTGCTGCTGCTGCATCTTTCACGTGTCCCCAAGTAGGATTATCAGGCATACTCATACCAGCTGAATCTAACAAGTCCTTACGATACATAATCATAGAACTCTCACCATAAAATGGTGCTGCATATAAATTACCATTAGCTGATAATCCATTTCGCATTGCAGGCAGAAGATCATCCACGTCGTAAGAGGCGTCAAACTCAAGCGCATTCAGCCAGCCTTTTGCTCCCCACATAGGTGCTTCATACATACCGATTGTCATAACATCAAACTGACCACCTTTCGTAGCAATATCTGTAGTTACGCGCTGACGCAACGTACCCTCATCTAAAGTTACCCAGTTAACTTTGATTCCTGGATTAGCTTTTTCAAAGTGTCCTGTTAGACTTTGCATAGTGATCATGTGACCATTATTTACTGTAGCGACTGTTAATTCGCCGGCTTGAACAGCAGCGGAACTTGCAACAGCAAGGATCGCACTACCAGCCAAGATTTTTATATTTTTCTTCATTTGTTTCTCCCTTAAAATTTTCTTTTAAATGACTACAGTGCCATTTAACATATCTGAATAACAGATATTAAATAAGAAATATACTCTTCAAAGTCATGCAAAACTAATGTAAAAATACCTAAAACTAATACTATATTGTTTAAATAATACTATTATGGCTCAAAGTAATACAAAAAACAATTACTTCTTAGTAGATTATAGTTTAAAACAATTATGATACAGATTGGACTCAATACTGGATAGTTCTTTGTTTAGTGGTAGGATTAGTATCAGTAAAGAATTAGATCGTAAGTATATTATAAAAGTCGAGAACCATTATTAATAGGTAGATCATTTGTGGCTAAAACAACTGAGTTATCTTGGCGATAAAACCCTAGCACCAAACATTCGCTCATAATAGATCCAACTTGTTTTGGCTCAAAATTTACAACCGCCATGACTTGTTTACCTTGCAATTGATCCTTGGTATAAAGATCTGTAATTTGAGAGCTGGATTTTTTTAATCCAATTTCTATTCCAAAATCCACATGCAATATGAAGGCTGGATTTCTTGCTTCGAGAAAATCTTCAACCTCAACAATAGTGCCAATCCGTATATCAACTTTTTCGAAATCTTGCCATGTAATTGTCATGTTAATCTTTACTCTTCAAGTAATTCATTAATGGCGCGCTCAAGTTCAGCCGTGAAGTAAGGATCATTTCCTGGGTTTGCTGCGCAGTGTCCCCATGGAGAGTCAAATGGCCTAAAATCAGCGCCATTTATATAGCCTGCTTCAATTTCATTATCTTCAGGCGGGAAGTAAAGGTCATGCGCACAGGGCATCAAGATGGTTTTTGCCTTAATAGCGTTTAATGCCATCTCTATGTTTCCGTTATATATTGGCCCAATACTGATATCACTAGTCTGCCAAGTATCAAGCTTACAAAGAAGGTTATTGGCGTCCCAATTCTTGGCATGATCCTCCTCCCAATCTACGAGCAAGTCTTCAAAGGAGTCATATCCAATCTCTTTAAATAAGGAGTTACGATAAAAAGTTTGTGAAAATGCCCAACCTGCATAAACTCTTGCAAATGCCTTGAGACCAGCAACTGGAGGAGAAGAGTAGTCACCGTTATTCCAATTTTGGTCTGCGCAAAGTGCCGCCTTTATACCTTCAAGGAATACGTAATTATGTGGCGACGTTTTAGCTGAAGCGCAAAAAGGTAAGATGGCTTTAACAAAATCAGGGTATTGAGCAGCCCATTGATAAGCCTGACAACCTGCCATTGACCAGCCCGTAACAAGGGCAATTTTTTTGACACCTAAATGCTCTTTTAATAGTTTGTACTGGCAAGCAATATTATCCCATAGTGAAATACGTGGGAATCTTGGTCCATCTTGAGGCGATTTTGAATTGCTCGGCGAAGAAGAGAGTCCGTTACCAAACATATTGATTGAAACAATAAAATGTTTTGCTGGATCAATAGCCCTGCCTTCACCAAAGAAGCCCTCATTTCTTTGATGAGAGCCCGTATAAAAAGTAGGCAAAACAACGACATTATCTTTGGCTGTATTCAGCTTGCCATAAGTTTTATAAATTAAAAAGGCTGAATTTAACTCTTCTCCAGACAAAAGAGAAATATCACCTAGCTCAAACTTTTCATAATCCATCACAAAGTTTCATTTTAGTTATAAGAAAATCATTAAATTTTGCGCCTAACAATCTAAAGTATTGTCCCTCTCCCATTGAGTCAGATGGGAGGCGTAACCACTCCACTCTGTATGCTTTAATTTTATATAAGCATCAATTATGCTGTCTCCAAGTCTTTCTCTCAGCACGTCTGACTCTTCAAGTAATCTAAGCGCATCCAGTAAATTACGCGGCAGCTGCTTATAACCCTCGATGTCTTTTCCAAGCTCATACATATTTATATCAAGTGGATCTCCTGGGTCACGATTACCAGCAATGCCGTCAAGACCACAAGCAAGTATTGCTGCCTGCATTAAATAAGCATTTGCTGCTCCATCCATTAAACGCAATTCAAAACGACCTGAGTCTGGAACTCGAATCATATGAGTACGATTATTTCCGCCATAAGTAATTGAGCTAGGGGACCACGTTGCGCCAGAAACAGTTCTTGGGGCATTAATACGTTTATAACTATTCACTGTCGGGTTAAAGATAGCAGTTAAACGATCTGCGCTATGCATAATTCCACCTAAAAACTGATACGCAAGAGGGGACAATCCTAATCCTCGGCTATCATTTTCACCATTAAATAAATTTTGAGAACCATCTAGATTCCATATTGAGACATGAGAGTGGCAGCCATTACCCGTAAGATGACTAAAGGGTTTTGGCATAAATGTAGCGCGCATTCCATGAAGCTCGGCGATTGATTTCACCATAAATTTAAAAAATACTTGGCGATCAGCAGTTTTTAGAGCATCATCAAAATCCCAATTCATTTCGAATTGACCATTGGCGTCTTCGTGATCATTTTGATAAGGGCCCCAGCCAAGTTCAATCATACTGTCACAAATTTGCTTAATGACTGGATATTGACGCATTAAGGCCTGCTGGTCATAACAAGGCTTGCTTTGGGTATCTTTCTCATCAGCAATGTCAGTTCCATCGTCATTGATGAGGTGATATTCACATTCAACACCTGTTTTCATTCGAAAACCTTGCTTTTCAGCCTCTGCCAATTGCTTCTTTAATGCAACTCGCGGAGATGCCTCTACAGGCTTTCCGTCCATCCATAAGTCTGAAGCTAACCAAGCAATTTCTGGCTTCCAAGGTAATTGAATAAGACTATCAGGATCTGGAATAGCAAACATATCAGGATGAGCAGGAGTCATATCTAACCACGCCGCAAATCCTGCAAAACCAGCCCCATCTTTTTGCATTCCATCAATAGCTCTTGCAGGGACTAACTTAGAACGTAAACTTCCAAAAAGATCCACAAAGCTAATAAGAAAGTATTCAATACCTTTTTCTGCAGCTACTTTACTAAGTTTAGTGGCCATAATTTCTCCTATTTATTCGTTATTATTTTTATTAAATTAGTAATTATATTCCGCCCTTACCTGGAATCCAATCAGTACCAGCTAATGGGACACCAGCCATCGCAGCAGCCTCCATAGTTAATGCTACCATATCCTCTGGCTCTAAATTATGCACATGACTCTTGCCGCATGCCCGGGCCAATGTTTGCAATTCAAGCGTAAGAACATTTATATAGTTCGCGAGTCGGCGGCCACCTAAAATTGGATCTAACCTCTTTGCAAGTTCAGGGTCTTGAGTTGTAATACCAGCTGGATCATTTCCCGCCTGATAATCATCCCAAAAACCTGCCGCTGAACCTATCGCTTTATATTCATCATCAAATTCAGGACTTTGATCGCCCAGAGCGATTAATGCAGCAGTCCCTATTGAAACTGCGTCTGCGCCCAAAGCTAAGGCCTTTGCAACATCTGCCCCACTTCGAATACCGCCAGAAACGATCAGCTGTACCTTACGATGCATATCCATTTCTTGGAGTGCTTCAACAGCCATTCGAACCGCTGGAAGCGTCGGTATACCAACGTGCTCAATGAAAACATCTTGTGTTGCTGCAGTTCCGCCTTGCATACCATCAACTACAACAACGTCAGCGCCTGCCTTTACAGCAAGGGTGACATCATAAAAAACTCGCGTCGCTCCAACTTTGACATAGATCGGTTTTTCCCAGTTTGTTATTTCACGTAATTCCTGTATCTTGATTTCAAGATCATCTGGACCGGTCCAATCTGGATGACGACAAGCAGACCTCTGATCTATTCCTTCTGGAAGGTTTCGCATTTGTGCTACTCTAGGGGAAATTTTTTGCCCCAATAGCATACCTCCGCCTCCAGGCTTTGCGCCCTGACCCAAAACAATTTCAATTGCATCAGCCTTCCTTAAGTCATCTGGATTCATTCCATATCTTGAAGGCAAGTATTGGTAAACTAAAGTTTTTGAGTGCCCTCTTTCTTCTGGAGTCATTCCGCCATCACCGGTAGTTGTGCTAGTACCAGCAATAGTTGCTCCTCTTCCAAGCGATTCTTTGGCTTGAGCTGAAAGAGAGCCAAAGCTCATGCCTGCAATTGTGATTGGCGTTTTTAAATGAATGGGATTTTTTGCAAACCTATTCCCTAAAATGACCTCAGTTGTGCATTTTTCTCTATAACCCTCTAATGGATAGCGAGAGGTTGAAGCGCCAAGAAATACTAAATCATCAAATGTAGGAATATCTCTTTTAGCACCAAACCCACGAATATCATAAATTCCTGTTTTAGCTGCACGCTGAATTTCCGCAATTACATGCCGAGGAAAAGTAGCAGACTCTATTAACGTTGGATTATCTTTACTCATAATCTGATCTCCTTAGTAGTCATCAACTTGGTCAATGTCAAAATTATATAATTTGCGCGCAGAACCATATCGTCGAAACTCTTCAATACCGTGATGCATTTTTGATTGGCTTAGTAATTGCTTCAGCTCTTTCTTGTGCTCATCTCTCATTTCTTTTTCAATACAATCTGTACCTAAACTTTTGACCTTGCCCCGAACATAAATTTTGGCTTCATAAATAGAATCTCCCAAGGCATCTCCCGCATCACCACACACAACTAGGCATCCAGATTGCGCCATAAATGCACTCATATGGCCGATATTACCACCAACAACAATATTTACACCCTTCATTGAAATTCCACATCGTGAGCTTGAATCCCCCTCAATAACTAATAGCCCACCATGCGCTGTTGCAGCGGCATATTGTGAGGCATTACCAGTAACACGCACCTCACCAGACATCATGTTTTCAGCTAATCCAGGTCCAGCATTGCCATTAATTACTATATTAGCCTGTTGATTCATGCCAGCGCAATAGTAGCCAACATGTCCATTAATCTCAACATTTACCGCTGTTGTCAGTCCAACTGAAAGGGCATGCTTTCCAACAGTATTATTTACAGAAAATTTATCTCCAGAAGAGCCCCCCTGTAATTCTACATTAAGATCTCGAACGCTACTTTTATCTAAATTAATTTCAGTCATGCTTAGCTCCTTTTCCAGCTATAAATCTGAGTTGGCTCAGGCTCCCAAATGCGTGCATTTTCAGCGCCTGGTAAAGTTGCAATAGCTCGGTATTCTGAAGACATAGCTGCCCAATCATCAGTTTCAGCCATTATTGCTGGCTTACAGCCAATTGGATCACGCATTACAGCAAAACCATCTCTGGTTCCAATTGCAAAGGTATAGAATCCATCTAAATCTTCTATTGCATGATTCAAAGCTTGATCCAAATCATCGCCCTCACTAAGACGCCAGCTCAGATAACCCGCAGCAACTTCACTATCATTGTCGGTTTTAAACTGGACGCCTTTTTTTCGTAAAGTTTCACGTAATCTATTATGGTTCGATAAAGAGCCATTGTGCACAAGGCATAAATCTTGTCCTGTAGAAAATGGGTGCGAGTGCTCTGTTGTAATTGCACTTTCTGTCGCCATTCGAGTATGACCAAGAGCGTGAGTGCCAGTCATACTTTTAATATCAAATTGATCAATGAATTCAGCAGGATTTCCCTTGCCTTTAAAGATCTCAATATTAGTTCCTGCACTTGTAATACTAAGGTCACTCCAATTATCACTCATCCAATCTTGGACATCTTCAATTGCAGAATCTAAACACAAAACTGCATGATTGCGAGTTACTGTAATGTCTCTTAAAGAAAAATGATTGCTTACTGCAGTCTCTAATGTACTCCAATCAAAGTCTGGCTGCTGCGCAAGAACGGTAATCTTGCAGCCATCCTCTTGAGGGTTACGATACACAGCAATCCCTGCACTATCTGGCCCTCTCTCGGTCATCTCACTTAGCATTGGCGCCACGAGTGCTCCTAATTGCGACTCAAGCGCGGGGTTTTTAATAAAAAGTCCAACTATTCCACACATAAAAACTCCAAAAAAAAAATTATAGTCAATGAGCTCATGAATCCCACAAACTCAAAGACGTTAGTTTAAATCAAAAAACGATTAACGTTTTTATCTATTATTTTTGATAAAAACAATTAGTTAATAGAGCCTTAAAAACTCCTGCACTTCCCAGTCAGTTACTGCCTGATGATATCGGTCCCACTCATCTTTCTTATAAGAGAAAAACTGAAGGAGCATTGAGTCACCTAAAACTTCTCTTGCAAAGTCATCTTCATTTAATGCCTCAATAGCCTCTAAAAGATTGCGTGGAAGCGTTTTAATATTTGCCTCCTTCATATCTTCAGGGCTTAGCGTATATAAATTTAAATTTAAAGGCTTTCCTGGATCAATCTTATTTTCAATTCCATCTAAAACTGATGCTGTAGTTAATGCCAAGGATAGGTATGGATTCATACACATATCTGCAGCACGATTTTCAATACAAAAACGATTCTGAGGAAGGCGAATCATGCACGATCGATTATTATCTCCATAGGCCATTGTTGTAGGCGCCCATGTATAAACGCCGCCTTCAAATCCGCCCACTATTGGAACCAAACCGTTATATGAATTCACCGTTGAACAAGCAATAGCAGTAATTTCTGTTCCATGTTTGAGCAAACCTCCAACCGCATGGTAAGCCAAATCAGAAAACTTGCCATCTTGGCCTTCAAAGATATTTATGTTATCTTTATTGCCTGTCATACTAAAATTAATATGGGCACCAGATCTCCAGTCACCAATTGTTGGTTTTGGCATGAAAGTTATAAACATTCCATATTTTTTAGCTACTTCTTTAAGAAGCACTCTTAAGAAAACTAATCGATCAGCCATTTGAAGAACATCTGTATAAGTAAAGTCAAGCTCAAATTGTGAATAAGCTCCCTCACATACTACATCCTTCATATCCCAGCCTAATTCATTGACGGTATCAATCAGCTCTTTGAGAAACTCCATTGAGTCAATTGAATACTCAACATCGTATCCAAAAGCTTGTCTGCGAGGACGCACGCCTTCGCCCGGCATTGGGTCATCATCAAACGCTTTAACCGGCTGCCCATCTTCCCATCGCATCGCAATAAATTCAGGTTCAATCCCACAAAAAGCCTTGTATCCAGCGTCATCTGCTTTTTGTACCGCTCTTTTAAGAGTTTGACGAGGGCACAAATTATAAGGCTTTCCTTCCCACCATAAATCTGAAAAAACCCATACACAGGTCTTATCCCATGGGCAAATTACTAAGCTATCTAAATCAGGAACAGGAATTTGGTCTGAGTCATTTGGTCCTAATTCAGGGACAAAAGAGACGGAGTGAACTGCAAATTGTGGCCCCTTTCCTGCACATAATGCCTCGAACTCCTTCATAGGAATTGGCTTTGTTTTTGGAAGACCAAGCATATCAATCCAACAAGACAGGATGTACTTTACGCCTGCTTTCTCTAACCGAGCTTTTTCCTCTGCAACGCGTTTCTTTGCTGGCAGGGCATCTGCCATTGTTGTGTGATAAATCTTTGCCATATTATTCTCCTTGTTTTTTTAATCTATTAAATATTTATAGTTTTTCATGCGATTTTAATAAAAATTGATTTTTATATGTTGCAAGGCCTTTCATTACCTCTACATCTTTTATATCATCATTATTAAAACAATGTTCATCTAGAAATCTAGTGAGAGTTTCATCACCTTCAGAGGCAATTTCTACTAAAAGATCATATCGACCTGTGACCCAAATAATAAAAACTATCTCATTACAATCTTGAAGGCGTTTAGCAACCTCAGTAGGGCTAGAAGTTGACGCAACTTTTATTCCAAGCATTGAATCCGTTGCGTAATTAATAGCAGAGCGATCTACTAACGCCTTGATTTGCAAGACGCCAGCATCTTTCATCCTATTAACGCGATTTCTAACAGTGCCCTCAGAGATTTCTAGAGATTTAGCAATCTCATTAAATGGCTTTCGTCCATCAACCTCAAGCATGTCAATTATTCGTTGATTCAATTTATCTTTTAGCGTATCCCTTGTTGGAACGCGCGGAAGTTGATCGCCATCATTACTGTCATTTGATTGACTTAAGTGCACTATACGATTACTTGAATTACTCATTTAAATCCTAGTTTTGAGGCATGTCTTCTGGATCTATTCCAGGCACAAAAGTAATTCCTGCTTGTTGCTTCCAGTCATGAGGATAGGCGGCATAGAATATTACGCATTTTTCATCACACTCATAAGCTATTGAGTTATCTTTAGGAATATAAAGGACATCACCTGGGTTGCAGTTATAAGATTCGCCTTCACACGTTAATCTGAATGTCCCTTCCATACAATAAATAATCTCATCGCATGTTAACTCCCATGGCACAGACACTTGGTTTAAAAAATTCAAACCGCCGCACATCGTATCACTAACAGCACTAGTTACAAAAGGCTTAATGTAGCTTTGCCCTGGCTCTAGAGTGTGCAAACGGTGCTCAATGTCACCAAATTTATATAGTTGTGGTTTATTACTCATTTTTATTCCTTTTTAAGTTAAGTTAAGTTTTTCATTAAGTTCTACGACATATCCATCTGGATCTTCAATAAATGCAAGTATACGAGTTCCAGCATTCATAGGTTTGGCTGGACTAATGATTTTGGCGCCTCCTGCCTCTAGGTCTTCAACCGCTTTATACACATCAGGCGTTTCAATGCAAATATGTCCCCATCCATTGCCTTTGTCGTAGTGCTCTTCTTGATCCCAGTTATGGGTTAGCTCCAGTGCGGGAAATTCTATTTCAGGTCCGTAACCTACAAATGCATTTGTAAATCTTCCTCCCGGGTAATCAGTTCGCCTAAGTACTTGCATACCTAAAATATCGCAATAAAAATGAAGTGACTTCTCTAAGTCAAGAACCCTCATCATCGTATGTGCTAATCTAAAGTCACTATTAAAATTGGTATCGGTCATTAAATCCTCCTTTATGTATTATTTTTTAGTGGGTTAGTAACAGCCGCTGCAATCATTTCTTGAAAGGCGCGTACGCTATCTTCCCAGTGAGGGGATAACATGCCGCCTTCTTTTGAAACTGGAGAGGCCCTCCCAAGCTGCATTCTTTCACAAATTGCGTGATCTTCTTTATGGACATCCCACCATAGCTTTTTCATTTCATCAACCTCGTTAATTGAAATGGTCTCGCCCTCTGTGGTGTAGATAACTCTTTTTTGATGGGTGTGACATTCATCAACTGGAACATTCAAATAGACTCCGATTTGATCCGGAGCATAACGCCCAATTATAAAGTTTGGAAAAAGAGTTAGGTATCTTGAGCTTACAGACAAACTCCCCTTTACTTTATCAACGTCATCTAGATCGATAGCGCTTCCTACACAAACCCCATCAACAATTGTGTAGTGATCTTCAAGGGGTTGATTTGTTGTTGTTCGGTGAACAAATTGGACATGGTAAGGCTCTATAAAATTTTCCATAAGAAATTTCCAGTTCGTAGAAATTTCACCAAAATCCAATGTGGCTACTGGCTTCACTTTTTGAAAATCTATATCACTAAAATTTTGAATAAGTGGCGCTGCATAATCCTCAAATTTAGGAGCATTTCCACTTAAATTAATAAAAATCCAATCATGCCAAATAGCAATTTTTATTGATTTCAGGTTATGATTTGACATATCGAAGCCTTCGGGCTGATGCTCTTTACCACCAAAGAATGGCGTAGCACAGAGGTCGCCATCAAGACTATATGTCCATGCATGATAGGGGCAGGATAACATCTTACCAACATTAATTGGCTCATCTACCAACTTCAAACATCGATGTGAACATGCATTGTGAAAAGCTGAAATTTTTCCTTCACTGTTTTTAATTAAAACTACTGGCTGACCAGCAACCGTAACTGGTCTTGCGTCTCCTGGCTCATTTAGCTCATGAGCAAAACCTACAAAAACCCAGTTATCAGTAAACACAGTATCGCACTCAGTGCGAAAAAAATCAGCGCTGGTGTAGGCAAATGAGGGCAGGCCATGCTTCAGCTTACCTTTTTCAAAAAAAGATAACAGGTCAAGTTTATTAATTTTAGCACCTCAAAAAATAAATGAAACAAACGATAATTAGAAAAATTATAAACCTAATTATTACATTAAATGTAATAAATTATAGAATAAGTTACCAATACAGCTATTTATTCGAATAAAAATAATTAATATGTAATAATCATTAATATTAATTACTGTTAACATTCGTATTAATTTGGTATGATTTATAATTTTCATTAACACTTTTAATCATAGGGTGACGCAATATGGGTATTAAGGGAAGTGACTTCAAGGTTGAATTGAAAGGATTTTCAGGTCATGGATTAATCCACTCAAAAGATGTTGATGATGAAATTACGCGTATTGGTCCTGGCTCACCAGCAGGCGAATACCTTAGAAGATACTGGCAACCAGTTTTTATTTCTTCTGAGCTCGATGATCTTCCTGTATCAATAAAAATTCTCGGTGAAGAGCTTGTTCTATTTCGAGATAAAAGTAATCAATTGGGGTTGGTTCACAAACAATGCCCTCATAGACAAGCTTCTCTTGAATTTGGTATTTGCCAAGAAACAGGAATTCAATGTTGCTACCATGGCTGGCACTTTGATATTGATGGAACATTAATAGATGTACCTGGACAACCTGAACATATAGCTAACATTATTAAACAAAGGGTCCGACTTGGCGCCTATCCAACCCATGAATTTAAAGGTTTAATTTTTGCCTATCTTGGGCCAATTGAGGAAAAGCCTGAATTTCCAATGTACGACAGTTTAAATTTTGAAGACATGGAAATGGTGCCCTATAAAGCACCCTTTAATTGTAACTGGCTTCAAGTTTTAGATGCTATAGTTGATCCTATTCACACTTCCTTTCTTCATTCAAATATGAGTCGTAAGCAATTTTCAGAGGGCTTTGGAGAGGTTGGGCAGATTGACTTTTTTGAGCGTGATAGTTGGATTTTAGGCTGCAACACTAGGAGAGTAGGTGACAATATTTGGTTTAGAATTAACGAAGTTGTTTTGCCAAACTTTACTCAAGCAGGGGCTGCATTTGCTGCAGATGGAACAAAGCAAATATACTATGGTAGAAGTTCATTTACACGGTGGGTTGTTCCAATCGATGACGAAACAACGATCTGTTATGCTTGGGCTAATTTTGGAGAACGTGGAGATCCACAGGAATTTAATACTCCAGAAGGTCCTGAACTAATTGAGCAGGGTGAAATATTCGATCGCCCCTATAAAGAACGTCAAAGATTTCCTGCAGACAGAGAAGCTTGCGAAGGTATGGGCCCAATAAATATTCATAGAAATGAAAATTTACTACCTAGTGACCAAGGCGTAGCAATGATGCGTCAAAGAATTCGAGAGCAAATCAAAACTGTCGCCTCTGGCAAAAAACCATACGCAGCAACTGGAATTAATGGATTGCCAGTTCCAACTTATGGAGGCGATTCTGTTCTTAATATTCCAGAGAGCAACGTGGAAGATAATTCTTTCTTAAGTAAGCTTGCACATGAATTCGTTCAAATTCAATTTGAAGTGGATGGAAAGAATGAAGGAGAGAGAGTTAAAATAGTTACTAATAAATTAAAAGAAATACAATCAAGAGAAACTTCAAATACTAATAAATAAATCCCTATGACAAGTAATGCAAAAATAAGAGTTCATTTTAAGAGTAATCATGCTGACCCTGATTCGTTTCCGCCAACTATTGAAGGGGAGAGTGTTTTTGCTATTACGAAAGAAAGGTTTGATAATGCAATTGAAAATTATCGCGATTTAAAAGACAAAATTGAGCCAATTTTTGATTGGGATTTAGATAACTTTTATGAATCTATGAAAACTGCTGAGGTTCTTGTGTGCTGGGATTTACCTACCGAAAACCTGGCTGAGATTGCACCAAACCTGCGCTGGATTCATATTATAGGTGCTGGAGTTGAGCATCTGTGCCCAATGGACTGGGTTCCAGAACATGTTTCAGTTGTTAATAATCGAGGCGTACACGCAGCAAAAGCAGGAGAATTTGGCCTGATGAGTGTTTTAATGCTCCACACCCATATTCCTGAGATAATTCAAAATCAGAAAAATAATTACTGGGAGTCTCTTTACTCTTCGCCTATTATTGGGAAAACCTTACTCATTATTGGTGTAGGAAATATAGGGCACGCAGTTGCAAACAAATGTAAATTACTTGGCATGCATATTATTGGTGTTAGTCGTCATGGGAAAGCTTTGGATAACGTAGATAAAATGGTAACTACAGAGAAATTAGATGAAGTTCTACCAATTGCAGATTATATATTTATGTCTACCCCTAATACTAAGGAGACATTCAATCTTCTCGATAAAAGGCGTCAATCTTTAATGAAGCCAGGTGTTGGTATTATTAATGTTGGAAGGGCCGCAACTATGGATTATGATGCCTTAATTGACAATCTAAATTCTGGGCATATTAAGGCGGCTATTATTGATGTCTTTGACTCAGAGCCACTTCCTTCAGACTCGAAGCTATGGGATACACCTAATTTATTGGTTATGCCTCATATATCAGCAGATGATGGGGACACTTACATTCCGCTCACACTTGAACTTGTAATGATGAATATGCGCCGTTACATTTTAAAAGACGAGCTAAATAATTTAGTAAACCCAGATCTGGGCTATTAAGTATCTGCGTAATTTTTTTTAAAATCTTTTGCAGCAAGCCTCGAAATAGCAATCAGATTTTCAGTTGGATGCTCTAAAGCATCTTCAAGTGATAGCTCCCTAGACACAATACTATAAGCCTCGTTAACTCCATACTTCTTTATAAAAGCTTCACTATCTTGTATTGAGCCTGCAATTACAAAGATACTGCATTTATGATTTTTTGCATAATTAATGACTCCAATAGGCGCCTTACCTCGATCACTTTGAGCATCTATTCGGCCTTCTCCAGTTATTACCAAATCTGCATCTGAAAGGTATTGGTTAAAATCAAGCGTTTCAAGAACAGTATTAATACCACTTTTGAGTTCAGCACCTAAAAAAGCAAGGAAGCTATAGCCCATTCCTCCAGCAGCGCCAGTACTCGGCTGCATTGAAACATTGTTAGTAAATTTATTTGAGACAATATTAGCGTAATGATTCAAGATAGAATCCAATTGATTAATCATCTCTGCATTTGCACCTTTTTGAGAGCCAAAAATAGAAGAGGCTCCCTGAGGACCAATCAACGGATTATCGACATCGCATGCAATTTCAAAGCTAACTCCTTTAAGGCGAGAGTCCATAGAGCTAAGATCAATTTCGCAAAGAGCATTTAAACTAGAAACCCCTTCAATCAGTTCATTGCCTGAAGTGTCTAAAAATCGAACTCCTAGAGCTTGTAAGAAACCCACCCCTCCATCATTAGTCGCGCTACCTCCTAGACCAATAATGATATGTTTAACGCCTTCATTCAATGCAGCTAATATAAGTTCACCCACTCCAAAACTAGAAGCGATCATTGGATTTCTTTTCTGAGGAACAACTAAGTGCAAACCACAAGCTTGAGCAACCTCAATAACTGCTGTTTTCGAATCTCCAAGAATGCCCCAGTTCGCATCAACAGTCTCTCCCATAGGGCCAGAAACCTTTGTAGAAAAAAAACTACCTTTAGTTGCTTTAACCAATACATCAACTGTTCCTTCACCTCCATCAGCAATAGGTAACTTAAAAATTTCAGCATCTGGGAATAAATTTGAAAAACCTACTTCGATAGCGTCTGCAACATTAGACGCTGAGAGGGTTTCTTTAAAGGAGTCGGGTGCAATTACTATCTTCATAAAATTCAATACTCTGGAACAATTTAGTGATCAGATTATTTCATCTATCCTTAAAGTTAGTTATATTTTTTACCCCATCGCTCAAGCGAAATTGTAGCAATAAAAATAATTAACATTCCAATCCATTGGCTTTGGCCTAACTTATCCTGGAGAAGTATTACGCCTAATATGATAGTAAAAATAGGCTCCAAGTACATTACGTTAGATGTTCGAACAGGGCCAATGATTGTAATCGATCTAAAGAAAAAGTAAAAACCGCCACTCATACCAATGGCTGAAAGGATACTCCAAATTAACATCTCAGAAGATACTGAGGCAATTGGATTTGCTATAACTATAAAGTAAACCAGCACAAAAACTATAGAAGGTAAGACCGTAATATATTTAACCAAGCCCCATCCAGACTCTACGCTTTCATGTCGAGATAAAATATTAACGGTAACTTGGGCAAGTGATGCAACCATTCCCCAAAAAATACCCCACAAGTTCCAATCACTTGTATCACCTTGAACCAGAACCCAAATACCAAGTAACGAAACAAGAAGTGCTGCAACTGATAAAAAATCAATTGACCTTCCCTTTATTAAAGAGTTCACAAAAAAAGTAATAATTGGGAAAGTATAAATTACTACTACTGCCAAACTAAGAGGGATAAGCTTTATTGAAAACATATACGATGCAATAAAAAGAGCTTGAAAAATACTAATAAAAATTAGTCGCGTATGAGTTGCCTTACTTTTAGTTTTTTTGGGAGATTTATTTAACACGCTAGAAATAGTAAAGGTACTAACATAGCGAACAGCAAGAAGAAGAAATAATGGGCCAATTGAAGAATTAAGGCTGCCATCATCAGGGAAGTATAATTTAGAGGCAGCATAGAAGTAAGGAACAACAGTTGCTGCAAGAGAAAAGAAGAAGGCGGCTAAAATCGCTGTAACAATACTTGCCGTTAGAATACTTAAAGAGAATTTATTGCTCATAATAAATATCCTTAAGAATCAAAGCTTGCATTTTATAGCGCATCAAGATCAAACGTCAAGATATATATTTACACTCTTAAGAAAGTTATTGTATTAATAGCTCGGGTTCATTGGTTGTAATAGAGTTAGAGCCCCAACTAATTAATTGATTCGCAGTATCAGCGTTATCTATAGTCCATGAGTGATATTCAAGTCCTGAAATAATAACCTTCTCAACGAATTCCTTTGAAAGCTGATTATCTGTACCAATTCCATCTGCCTTAATATCAAACATTTCGTTAATTAAACCACTGACTTCGCGCCCCTCCTCATAGGAATACAATAATAGAGCTTTATATTCGGGCGCCATCTCCTTTAATTCTTTAACAACTTGCCTATCAAAAGAAATAATTACCACTTGAGTTGAATTAATCTTTGATCGAGAAAGCTCCTTGATTAATGGTGATAATATTTCAACACCACACTTGATTTCAATAAATATTTTTTTTCCAGAGGGCACAATTTTCAGTACCTCAGTCAAAGTTGGAATTTTAATATTTAAGTGGTCTTTACCCTCACATTGAAGATTCAATTCTTTTAATTCTTGCAGAGTAGAATTACAAATAACTAAATTTTTATTGCAGACTCTAGAAGTATTATCATCGTGGATACAAACAATAGACCCATCCCTGGTAAGATGAAAATCACCCTCTATTCCATCTACTCCAACAGCCCATGAGGCATTAAAGGCTGATAAAGAGTTTTCTGGTAAATCGAATGAAATACCTCGATGCGCAATAATCATTCAGTTATTCTTCATAAAAGTTTAGAATAATGAAACAGACAGCTCCATCCAAAAACTTGGCATCAAGCCAACGACTAAAATAAGAATACCATTTATAGAAAGTACAACCTTCATATCTAATTGAGCTGATATAACTATCTCTTTATCGACATCATCAAAATACATTGTCTTAATAATTTGCAGATAATAGTAAGCACTTATTACAGCGAAAATAACTGCTGTGATAGCAATAACTACATACCCTTCGGCGATAACTTGTTGAAGGATAAATAGCTTCGAATAAAAACCAATAAATGGAGGAACTCCAGCCATTGAAAGCATAACTACCAACATAATTAATGCAAACCAAGGAGAGTGCTTGCTTAAGCCTTGAAAGTCAGAAATTTGATCAGCCTCAAATCCCTTCCTATTAAGAACAATAATAGAGCCAAAGGCAGCTAAACTCATCAAGATATAAGCCAATACATAAAAGACTGCAGCGCCGTAGCCATCAACAACACCGGTAACAAAACCTAGTAGCACAAAGCCAATATGTGATATTGTTGAGTATGCAAGCATTCGCTTAATATTTGATTGAGTTAATGCGACTAAAGACCCTACTGCAATCGATAGCACAGCTAGAATCATAAATAAATCTGCCCAGTAATGCTGAAGATCCCCTAAGCCATCGATTAATAATCGAATCAGTAGTGCAATTGCTGCAATTTTTGGCACAGTAGAAAGGAACATTGTAACTGAGGTTGGTGAGCCTTGATATACATCTGGAACCCACATATGAAAAGGTACAGCTCCAAGTTTGAAGGCGACACCAATGACCAAGAAAACTAAACCAAAGTTCAGGATTAATGTTTGCTGCGAGCCTAAAGTAGAGGCACTAGCAAAACTCGAAATCTGAGCAATATCCAGGCTTCCACTTATTCCATAAATCATAGACATTCCATAAAGCAATAGTCCTGAAGCGATTGCTCCCAAAACAAAATATTTAAGAGCAGCTTCAATGGCGCTTGCTCGGTCTCTTGCAGTCGCAATAAGTGCATATAAAGATAGAGACATTATCTCCAAACCTAAATACAAAGTGAGGAGGCTATGCCCAGAAACCATTACCATCATCCCTAATATTGACATCAGCGCTAGAACAAAATACTCATTTCTTAAAAGGTCATGAGCTTTAAGGTAATGACGAGTATAAACAAGCGCAATAATTGCAAAACCGAGTATAAAAACTTTAAATGTTGAGCCTAATGAATCAAGAACAAAAGTGCCAGAAAAAATTATCGCATTCTCGCCGATTAAATTAAATGCCAAGAATCCTGTTATTAAAAGCGCTAATTGTGATAAATAATAGGTAAGTTGCTTTAAGCGCTGACTTACAAAAAGGTCAAATAATAAAATCAGTGAAATTGCGCTTAGTAGAAATAACTCTGGCATAGCAAAGATTAATTCTGCAGCATTAAAATTAAAGTTCATCATAATAAAACTGGTAGTTTAGTTGTAAGTGCCTGCTCAAGTAGATTAACAATTGAAGCATGCATTACTTCAATTACTGGTTGCGGGTATAAACCCATCCATAATACTGCAATAGCCAAAATAGCTAAAATTCCAAATTCCCTAGAATTAATGTCACTTAAAGTGCTTACATCTGGGTTAGTAATTGTCCCCCAAAAAACTCGTTTTACCATCCATAACGTGTAAGCAGCCCCAATGATCAAAGTCATTGAAGCCAAGAATGCAAACCAAAAGTTAGCTTGTAAAGCCCCAAGAATAACCATAAACTCGCCTACAAAACCTGATGTTCCGGGGAGGCCGGCATTAGCCATTGCAAATAGAACCGCAAAACCTGTAAATTTAGGCATTGAATTTACAACGCCTCCATAAGTGGAAATATCTCTGGAGTGGAGTCGATCATAAAGCACACCAACAACTAGGAACATTGCTGCAGATATAAAGCCATGGGAAATCATTTGAATCATTGCCCCCTCTAATCCAAGATAAGCACTTTCAATACTTGCACCACTTATTGAAACAAGCTCGCCAGTTGATCCCATTTTCATAATTGAAAATAATGCAAATACGCCTAAAGTAACAAAGCCCATATGAGAAATTGATGAGTAAGCAATTAACTTTTTCATATCTTTTTGAACCAGTGCTACAAAGCCAATATAGACAATTGCAATCAAAGAAAGAATAATTACTACAGTTGCAAATGATGATGAAGCATCAGGCGTTATGGGTAGAGAAAAACGGAAAAACCCGTAACCACCCATTTTTAACATTATAGCTGCCAGAATAACCGAACCACCTGTAGGTGCCTGAACGTGCGCATCTGGAAGCCATGTATGGACAGGAAACATAGGGACCTTGACCGCAAAAGCAAGGAAAAAAGCCCAAAAAATCCAGCTCTGCTGAACCATAGTAAGTGGCAAGGCGTACATTTCAGAAATAGCGAATGAGCCACTTAAATTGTACATATAAATAAGTGAAACCAGCATAAATACTGATCCTAGGAAAGTGTATAAGAAAAATTTAATCGAGGCATAGACACGATTTTGACCACCCCAGACACCAATAATTAAAAGCATTGGTATTAGTGATGCTTCCCAAAAAACATAAAATAACATAGCATCCATTGACGAAAAAACACCAATAATTAGCCCTTCCATCATTAAAAATGCCGCCATGTAATCAGCCACTCTATTGTTAATAACTTCCCACCCAGCAACAATCACTAATATTGTTGAAAAAGTGGTAAGGATAATTAGCGGCATAGATATTCCATCAACGCCTAAATGGTAAAAAATATTAAATTGCGAAATCCAGCTTGTTTTTTCTACAAACTGCATTGAAGCAGTTGAAGTATCAAAGTCTAAAAATAAATTTATTGATAATATGAAAACTAGCACAGAAATACCAACACTTACCCAGCGGGCAAGTTGACTTCTATTGTTGCCTATTAATAGAACTGAACCAGACCCTAAAATAGGAAGCCAAATCAAAATACTTAGTAATGAATCCATACTATTACCTTAACTAAAAAATGAATAATCTGATGCAATGAGAACCCATCCCAATACAAGCATCAAACTAACGATCATAAAAAATGCGTAATGGTAGACATAGCCAGTTTGGATTGGCCGAATAAAAGCACCTACATAACGAGCAAATCTAGCACTCCCATTAACCAAAAGCTGGTCAATGATTGTCATATCTGAGATTTTCCATAACAGATTGCCAAGTTTCAATGATCCACGAACAAAGACAATTTCGTTAAATCGATCAAAACCATATAAAGAATTTAACACATAATTTATTCGTTTAAATTTACTCTGAATGAGGTCCGCCCAATCAGTTCGGTATATGCAGAATACCCAGGCTGTTAATCCACCACCAATCATCATCCAGAATGGAAGTGTCATTACTGAATGCGTAATCAAGGAGAATGCCGAATGAAAGTGGCTTTCAAGTTTTGCAACGGCATGATGCGAAGAATCAATAAATATTCCATTTTCTAGCCACCCACCAAAAAGCATTGGTTCAATTGTAAAGTACCCAATTAATACTGATGGAATAGCTAGCAACACTAAAGGAACCGTAATTGATGGGGCAGTCTCATGTACATGCTCTTCGGTATGGCTATCAAGTCTTGATTCGCCATGAAACACTAAAAATAATAGTCGTAAACTATAGAAGGCAGTTATGAATACACCTAATATAACTGCAAAGTAAACCCACCCTGCAAAAGGTAAATCAGAATAATGAACAGCCTCAATTATCATATCTTTGGAATAAAATCCCGCAAATCCAGGGAACCCAATCAAAGCTAAAGTACCTAAAAGTGAAGTTACGTATGTTATTGGCATTTTCTTTCTTAGGCCACCCATCTTTCGAATGTCTTGTTCGTGGTGAAGGGCTACAATTACTGATCCAGCTGCTAAAAAAAGCAAAGCTTTAAAAAAGGCGTGAGTCATCAGGTGAAAAATTGCAACAGAGTAGGCGCTCACCCCTAGAGCAACAGTCATATAACCAAGCTGCGAGAGTGTGGAATATGCTACAACTTTCTTAATATCATTTTGGACAATGCCCAGTAATCCCATAAATAGTGCTGTTATTGCCCCTATCACCATGACTACTGTTAGTGCAACATCACTTAACTCAAATAAGGGAGACATTCTTGAAACCATGAAGATGCCAGCCGTTACCATTGTTGCTGCATGAATCAAAGCAGAGATAGGAGTAGGACCCTCCATAGAGCCTGGAAGCCAAACATGCAAAGGAACCTGGGCTGATTTTCCCATTGCCCCAACAAACAGCAGAAGGCAAACTACTGTTATAGCAGAAACGCCTCCAAATAAAGTTTGTCCAATAATTTGATCTTTTTGACTAAAGGTTTCAGCGTAATCTAAAGTACCAAAAAACATCAGAACCATTGCAATTCCTAGAAGAAATCCAAAGTCACCAACTCGATTAACAAGAAAAGCTTTTAAGTTAGCCTGAACCGCCGACTCCTTATGATGCCAAAATCCAATTAAAAGATATGAAACCAGACCAACAGCCTCCCAGCCAAAGAATAACTGCATAAAATTATTTGAAATTACAAGTGTAAACATTGCAAAAGTAAATAGAGATATGTAGCTAAAAAATTTAGTGTATCCCTTATCTTCATGCATATAGCCAATAGTGTAGATGTGCACCATTAATGAAACAAATGAAACAACCACTAGCATCAAAGCGGTCAAGTTATCAACTAAAAAGCCAACACTAATATTGAGCCCTCCAATTTGCATCCATGTATATAGGTTCTGATTGAAAATATCACCATCATTTAGAACATGATGATTAAAGACAAATAGAGATAGTGCAGTAGAGATTGCTACCCCTAAAATCGTAATTGAATGTGAAGCTTTTCGTCCGAGTCTATTTCCAGCAAGGCCAACTATGATTGATCCAAATAAGGGTGCTAGTACAATTATCAAATAAGTATTAATCACAACTACCCTTTCAAAGTGTTAGTTACATCAATATCAATCGAGCCACGACTTCTAAACATCAGCGTTAGGATTGCAAGCCCTATAGCAACTTCTGCAGCAGCAACTGTCAAAATAAAGAACACAAATATTTGCCCAGCAAGGTCACCGCCATAATATGAAAAGGCAATAAAATTAGTATTAACTGCTGCCAAAATTAATTCCACACACATCAAGAGCATAATGATATTAGTTCTATTGATAAAGATTCCGGCAAGACCAATACAAAAAACTATCGAACTCAGAATTAGGTAATCAGATAGTGCTATCATTTTGACTCCTTGGCGGACTTTGGCTTAATAGAAACAATTCTCATTCTATCTTTTGCCTGAACATTAATTTGCTCTGAAATATTTTGCTTTTTACTTCTAGATTCATTGCGATGAACAAGCGTAATTGCTGCAATAATTGCTATTAAAAGTAGTATTGCTGCTAATTCAAAAGGATAGACATAAAGCGTATAAAGTTGCTCTGCAATAGCTGTAATATTACTATATGAAGCATCATGCTTTTCTGGAATACCAGTCATTGCTATATCAAACTGTCCAGCATTAAGGACCAGAACTATTTGCGCAATAACAATTATAGAAACAAAAATTCCCAGTGGTAGGTAGCGCGTGAACTGGGCTCGAAGGGTTGATTGATCTGTATCAAGCATTTTAATAACAAACATAAACAGCACCATAACAGCGCCGACATAAATTAGAATAAGTGTAATTGCTAAAAACTCTGCTTCAAGGAGTAGCCATAAGCTTGCAGCACTAAAAAAAGTTAGTATTAAGAATAAAGCAGCCTTTGCAGTATTCCTTGATGTAATCATCATTATCGAACTAGCGATAAAGAAAAAGGAGAAAACATAAAATAAAATTGATGAAAATTCCATAGCTACCTATTATTTATATTTAGAGTCTTCAAGCTTGGCTTTGCTAATCTCTTCTTCATTTTCATCGCCTATAGCCAAAAGACCTTTTTTATCAATAATGCTTCCCTCTCTTGACTCAAATGCATAGTCAAAAATATGAGTTTCGACTATTGCATCGACAGGACATGCTTCTTCACAAAAGCCGCAAAAAATACATTTAAAAAGATCAATATCATATTGAGTTGTTCGGCGAGTTCCATCTTCTCTCATTTCAGAATCAATAGTTATCGCATTTGCTGGGCATACTGCTTCACAAAGCTTACAAGCGATGCACCTTTCTTCTCCATTTGGGTAGCGTCGAAGAGCGTGAAGGCCTCGGAATCTAGGTGAAATTGGCGTTCGCTCTTCAGGGAATTGAACCGTAATATTCTTATTTAAAAATTCTTTACCGGTCACTTTAAGACCAGTTCTTAGCTCCCCTAAACCAAAATCTTTTACTAGTTTTTTGACTTTTTTTATCATATCTTTTTCTCCTTAAAACCAAGGTCCTATATGAAGCTGTGTCATCAATGCAACCACAAAGATCCACACAATCGTTAAGGGTAAGAAAATCTTCCAACATAAGCGCATAATTTGGTCATATCTAAATCTTGGGAAGGATGCGCGAATCCAAAAATATAAAAATAAAAAGAAACTCATCTTGAATAGTAACCAGAATAAATCAGGAACAAACTCAAACCAACCTTCAAGAAGAGGTATGCCTTCAAATGGTGAATGCCATCCGCCAAAAAATAATAAGACTGCCAGCATAGCCATGAAAATCATATTGAAATATTCTGCCATAAAGAATAATGCAAAAGGCATTCCAGAATACTCTACATGAGTGCCGCCAACAATTTCCGACTCACCCTCTACAACGTCAAATGGCGCTCTATTTGTTTCTACTAAGGCCCCAATCCAAAAAACTATCATCATTGGGAATAGTGGAATCCAATACCAATTGAAAATTCCTCCGGCTTGTTTTTCTACAACAGTATTCAAATTAACAGAGCTCGCAATCATTACAACAGTAACCAAAACAAAACCAATTACAAGTTCGTAGGAAATCAGAAGAGCTGTGCTTCGTAATGCTCCAAGAAGTGGATACTTAGAATTAGATGCCCAGCCCGCAAGAACAATTCCGTAAACACCGACTGAACCAATCGCCATAACATAAAGCAAGCTCACATCAAGATTAGCAATATAAAAGCCTTCACCAAATGGAACAACTGCCCAAACTGCAACCGCAGGAACAAATGCCAATATAGGTGCTAAAAGAAAAAGATAAATATTGGACTTAGACGGAAAAATAATTTCCTTAAACATCATTTTAAAAACGTCTGCAAACGGCTGCAATAATCCCAACGGTCCAACTCGATTTGGACCAATTCTAAGCTGCATAAACCCAATGACCTTACGCTCAGCATAAGTCATGTAGGCCATCGCAATTATTAATGGAAAAATCAGGGCAAGCCCCTTGATTAAGATAATTACCACGTCTGCCAAACCGCCATCGAACCAAGGGATTAAGTTATGGATAGTGTCTACTAATGATTGCCACATAGTCAATACCTCCTAACCTTTTCTCGATTGATAAGTATGAACAAAAACACAGCCTTCAGCAATAGTTTCATTAATAGAAACTGGAACTCCATGATACAAATCACCTTCCGTAAGCTGAAGCTCTTTAGCCGTTGCTACAGAAATAAATGCATCATTCATTTTTCCAATTTGTGTTTCTTGGAGAGCTTTGGCTCTGCGAGTTACTCCATCAATTGCATACGGCGAATACTGCCAATGAATTGCAATTTGAGAATCATCAGAATCTTTAATATTTTTCTCAATAGGCTCATTGTCTTCACTTACAGCAATAGAAAGAGCATCATCAGCTACTTGACTTGAATCGGTATAGTCAAAACCTTTAAGTTCCAATAAATCTGCAAGGACTTTAATAATTTTCCAGCCAGGTTTTGAATCTCCTGGGCCTTTAACTGAAGCACTAAATGATTGAGCAACACCGTCAAAATTTATATGCGTTCCTGAGCTTTCATATAAACCAGCCATCGGCAATAGGACGTCTAAATTTATAAGAGCCGCCTCATCTTCAAAACTATTAAGTGAAACAACAAAGACGTTATCTTTATTAAAAGTATCGGTTGCTAACTTGGAATTAATAAAGTCATAGTTAAGATCTATGTCCATCAACAAAAATGCTTTTGTATTTTCAGAAAGCATTGAGGCTGCATTTTGGCCTTTAATAGAGGGTTTAAATCCAACTTTTTCAGCAGATAGTGAGTTTCCACTTAAACTTAAATTAGCAATCTTTGCATTTGCAAGGGCTGCAATTTCAGAAATAACATCTGTAATATCTGAAGAAGATATATTGCTATTTACGTGCTCCCCTAAAATAATAACTGGCTTTTCTGCAGCAATCAAGTCGTCCGCAATTTTATTTTGATTGTCGTCAATTTTGATCTTCGATAAGTTTTTTGGCGCAGTAGTCTTAGTTTTGTTATGCAGGGACTTAAGGATAGACTGAAGCATTAATAAAGTTTTTTGAGGAGAACATAAAACCTCTAAATCAGTTCGATAGTTAAAGTCAAACTTTTTATTATTAATCGTATTTACAGAGGCGCCATTCAAAGTTGCCTTTCTAATACGATGATTAATCATTGGCTGCTCTAAGCGCAGATATGAATTAACAATTAAAGCGTGATCTACAGACTCCATCTCAGCTAGAGTAATACTTGAAAGCATTTTATTCCTAATGCTAAGATCTGCTTTATCTAAACGATAATCAATATTTTCTGAACCAAAACTACGGGCCAATTTTTGCATCAAATAATACTCTTCTAGTGTCGAGTTTTTTGAAGCCAATACTCCCAATTGATTAGCATTCTGGGCATTTTTTTTCAGGCCATTAACCGCAAAATCAAGGGCAGCCTCCCAACTAGCTTCTTGCCACTTATTATTCTTTTTAATTTTAGGATGCAATGCTCGGCTTTCATGATTTAGTCCTTCATATGAAAAACGATCACGATCAGAAATCCAAGTTTCATTGACTAGCTCATTATCTCTTGCAACAACTCTTTTAACTTTGCCTCTATAAGTTTGAGTATAAATATTTGAGCCTACCAAATCATGCCTTGCAATAGTTTCAACAGCACTCATTTGCCAGGTTCTGGCTTCATACCTAAATGGCTTTGAAGTTAGAGCTCCTACTGGACAAACATCAATCATATTTCCAGATAGTTCTGACTGAATGCCTTCGGTTAAGAAAGGTTCAATTTTGACATCCTCACCTCTCCCAGTTCCACCCATCTCAACTATCCCTGCAACTTCAGCACCAAAACGTACACAACGAGTACAATGAATACATCGAGTCATGTCAGTTTGAATTAATGCGCCGATACCTTTGTCTGCAACTATACGCTTACCTAAATTAAACTTTGAAACATCGGTTCCATACTCCATTGCAACATCTTGAAGCTCGCACTCACCGCCTTGGTCGCATATCGGACAATCAAGAGGATGATTAATTAGTAAAAACTCCATGACTGCTTTTTGTGCGCTCTTGGCTTTATCATTTCGAGTATGAATTTTCATACCATTTGCAACGGGCGTAGAACAAGCTGGCTGGGCCTTTGGGGAGCCCTCAATGTCCACTAAACACATCCTACAGTTTGCAGCAACCGATAGCTTTTTGTGGTAACAAAAACGAGGCACATCTATGCCTTCTCTATCCGCAATAGAAATAATAGAGTCGCCCGGATTAGCGGTAACTAGCTTTCCATCAATTTCAAATTCAATTTCAGACATTGACTTCCACCATACTTTTTCCGTGCTTAATATAGTACTCAAACTCAGGCCTAAAATGTCTTATAAAGCTCTCAACTGGAGTGGCCGCTGCATCACCAAGAGCGCAGATTGTGTTTCCAATTATTTTTCCTTGGACGGACAATAATAAATCCAAATCTTCATTCTTACCATTCCCATCGAGTATTCGTTGCAATACTCTATACAGCCATCCCGTGCCTTCCCTGCAAGGGGTACACTGACCGCACGATTCATCATAATAAAAGTGGGCTAGGCGGGTCAAAGTTTTGACCATACAAGTACTGTCATCCATAATAATTACAGATCCCGCTCCAAGCATTGAGCCTGCATTTGCAATACTGTCATAGTCCATAGTCATTTTCATTGCAGTATCTGCAGTCAATAGTGGTGTAGATGAGCCGCCTGGAATTACTGCTTTGAGCGTCCTTCCTTCTTTAAGGCCTCCAGCTAATTCAAGTAACTTGGCAAAAGGTGTACCCATTGGCACTTCAAAATTAGCAGGCTTTTTAACGTTACCAGTAACTGAAAAACATTTTGTGCCGCCGGAATTTTCAACGCCTAAATCTGCAAACCACTTACCACCTCTTGAGAGAATATCTGGAACATTGGCGAATGTCTCAGTATTATTAATGGTTGTAGGCTTTCCGTATAGTCCTACATTTGCTGGGAAAGGAGGCTTAAATCTTGGCTGACCTTTCTTACCTTCAAGAGACTCTAATAATGCAGTCTCTTCGCCGCATATATAAGCTCCCGCGCCTAAATGAGTGTACAAATCAAAACTAACAGACCCCCCCTGAATGTCCTTACCAAGCAAGCCTGCATCATAGGCGTCTTTAAGTGCCTCTTCAAAACGATAATAAGGCTCCATGAACTCGCCGCGAATATAATTATAGCCAACAGACGCATTCATTACATATCCAGCGATAGCCATTCCTTCAATTACAGAGTGAGGGTTGTATCTGAGAATATCACGGTCATGACAAGTACCCGGCTCTCCTTCATCAGAATTACACACTACGTATTTCTGTCCTTCTTGATTTCTAGGCATAAAGCTCCACTTCAAGCCAGTTGGAAAACCCGCTCCACCTCGACCTCTTAAACCAGAAGCTTTTAACTCGGCAAGAATATCCTCAGGAGAAATTTCTCCATTAAGAACTTTACGCCACACTTTATAACCACCAGTTGACTCATAAGTTGCAAAACTGGCAGGATTTTCTTTATCTAAGTTTTTAAAACAAACTTCATTCATTTTAAATCGTCCAAAATGTTGTCTAATTTACTCGGCGTTAAATGCTCATAGTATTGGTCACCGATCTGGCACATCGGGCCGCCAACGCACGCACCCAAACACTCAACTTTCTTAACACTAACTAAGCCGTCCTTACTTATCTCGCCTGTCTTAACTTGTAGCTTTTTTTCTAGATATGAGATTAAGTCATCTGAGCCATTGAGCATGCAAGATATATTGTGACAAAAACGAATAGTATGTTTGGCTACTGGCTTATGGTTATAGTTCTCATAAAAAGTGGCAACCTCTTGAACACTGATTGCCGGCATTTGAAGATGATCAGCAATCTCCCGCATTAAATCACCCGTCAAACTCCCGCCATTTTCATTCTGAACAATTGTCAGCGCCTGCATTACAGCTGAACTTTGTCTTCCCTCAGGGTATTTTGTTATCCAAAAATCAATTTCTTTTTTTGCTTGATCAGAAATCATCTATCAACCTCTCCAAAAACAATATCTTGAGAACCAATAATAGTTACTACATCAGAAAGCATATGGCCTTTTGACATCTCATCCATTGATGCAAGATGCGGGAATCCAGGCGCTCTAATTTTTACTCTGTAGGGCTTATTGGCGCCATCCGAAACCAAATACACTCCAAACTCGCCTTTAGGAGCTTCAACAGCAGTGTAACTCTCGCCCTCAGGCAAACAGAATCCTTCAGTAAATAATTTAAAGTGGTGGATCAATGACTCCATATCATCTTTCATAGCCTCACGATCTGGAGGAGTAACCTTATGATCGTCGGACATTACAGGTCCAGGGTTAGCTTTTAGCCATGCAACGCATTGATTTATAATTCTGGTTGATTGGCGCATCTCTTCCATTCGAACAAGATAACGATCATAGCAATCACCAGTTATGCCGACAGGGATGTCGAACTCTAACTTTTCATAAACCGAGTAGGGCTCATTTTTTCTAATATCCCACTCAACACCTGACCCTCTGAGCATTGCTCCAGTAAAGCCAAGTTGCTTTGCTCGATCTGCAGAAACAATCGCAATGTTTACAAGTCTCTGCTTCCAAATCCTGTTATCCGTCAATAAATCAGAGTACTGCTGAATACTCTTTGGAAAATTAACCGCAAAATCATCAATAAAATCTAGCAATGAGCCTTGACGATTCTTATTAATCTCTTTAAGCTTTTTATCACTTCTTAATTTAGATTTAAGATACTGAGGCATCTTGTCTGGCAAGTCTCTATAAACACCGCCTGGCCTATAATAAGTTGCGTGCATCCTTGAGCCACTAACTGCTTCGTAACAATCAATGAGGCTCTCTCGCTCACGAAAAGCGTACAAGAAAACACTCATAGCACCCACATCTAGTGCATGCGTCCCAATCCACATTAGATGATTCATAATGCGCGTAATTTCATCAAACATGACTCTAATATATTCAGCGCGCTCAGGAATCTTAAGGCCTAGCATTTTTTCAATGCCCATCACATACGCATGCTCATTGCACATCATAGAAACGTAATCAAGACGGTCCATATATCCAATAGACTGATTGTAAGGCTTGGACTCTGCTAGTTTCTCAGTGCCCCTATGAAGAAGTCCAATATGAGGGTCTGCTCGCTCCACAACCTCGCCATCGAGCTCCAGAATTAATCTAAGAACTCCATGAGCAGCAGGGTGCTGCGGGCCAAAATTAAGAGTGTAATTTTTTATCTCAGACATAGTTACTTCCTTATGACTCGAGGGACATTGATATTTGGTTCAATGCTTACAGGCTCATAAACGACTCTGCCTAATTCTTCATCATATCGCATCTCAACTTCACCAATCATTGGGAAATCCTTTCTTAAAGGGTGGCCGACGAAACCATAGTCAGTCAATATCCTTCTTAGGTCATTATGGTTTTCAAACAAAATTCCAAATAAATCAAAAGCTTCTCTTTCATACCAGTCCGCACAATTCCAAATTTTTGTGACAGATTTGATCATTAGATTTTCTGAAGAAAGGAGTGCTTTAACTCTAAGTCTCTGGTTCTCTGAAACAGAAAGTAGATGGTAGACAACTCCAAAACGTTGTTCTTTTTTATTGGAAGATTTTTGAGCCTGGCGCGCTCTCCCAAATCCTGATGAGCTTGCATTTCCATTCCAATCTGATTCACCATAGGTCAAATAATCAACTCCACACAGATCAACCAAAATATCAAAATTAAAATCATCGCGCAATTGAGTGCATACTTCAACCACATCATCGCTATTAATAACCAAAGTTAGTTCATCGAAAGACTCACTCACATTTTTTTTGCCAAAAACTTTGGCTATTTTTTTCTTTAGTTCTTTCATAGCCTAGGTTCGAGCGATGGTGTTGGTTCTTCGAATTTTATCCTGCAATTGAAGAATTCCGTATAACAGAGCTTCTGCTGTAGGAGGGCATCCAGGAACGTAAACGTCAACAGGGACAATGCGATCACAGCCTCTAACCACAGCATAAGAATAATGATAATAGCCTCCACCATTTGCACAAGAGCCCATTGAAAGAACGTATTTTGGATCAGGCATTTGATCATAAACTTTTCGCAGTGCTGGCGCCATCTTATTGGTTAAAGTTCCAGCAACAATCATCAAATCAGACTGGCGAGGAGTTGGGCGGAAAACAATCCCAAAACGGTCAAGGTCATAACGAGCCGAACCTGCCTCCATCATTTCAACAGCACAGCACGCAAGACCAAAAGTCATAGGCCATAGAGACCCTGTTCGTGCCCAGTTAATAACCTTATCAAGCGACGTGGTAACAAAGCCTTCTTTCATTAACCCTTCAATAGCCATATTTAATCCTCATTATTCCCACTCTAACGCGCCTTTCTTCCATTCAAATATAAAGCCTACTACAAGTAGTAGTAAGAAAATAGACATAGACACAAAACCAAACCATCCTAGTTTTGCCTGCACAACTGCCCAAGGAATGAAAAATGCAACTTCCAAATCAAAAAGAACAAACAAAATAGCAACAAGATAGTAACGGATATTAAAGTGCATCCGCGAGTCATCAAATGCAGGAAAACCACACTCAAATTGTGAATTTTTTTCCTCGCCAGGATTGCTTGGACCGAGAAGATAGCCAACCAATGTAAGGCCTACTCCAAAGGCAATTCCAAGGAATATAAAAACAATAATTGGTAAATAATTTTCGAGCATTGTTCATCCTAAACTAAACAACGAGATATTATAACAAGATTATTGTAAAACAGCCAGTTATTGACTTTCAAATATTGCAAAAAGAAGGTGGGCTATAACTGCGTTCCGCCAACGGTTAGCATGTCAACTTTTAGACTGGGCTGTCCAACACCAACGGGGACGCTTTGGCCATCTTTTCCACACACTCCAACGCCTGGGTCAAGCTTTAAGTCATCGCCAACCATTGAAATTTGATGAAGAACTTCGTCTCCAGCACCAATAAGGGTAGCCCCTTTTATTGGTGTGGTAATTTTCCCATTTTTTATTAAATAGGCTTCATTTGCTGAAAAGACAAATTTTCCCGAAGTGATGTCTACCTGGCCACCATCGAAATTTTTTGCATAAATACCATTCTCAACAGAGGAAATCATGTCTTCAAAATGATCCTCCCCATTAAGCATATATGTATTAGTCATTCTTGGCATTGGGATATGTGCATAAGACTCTCGCCTTCCGTTTCCAGTGCTAGGCTTACCCATTAAGCGGCCATTCATCTTATCCATCATGTAGCCCTTTAATATTCCATTTTCTATCAACGTCGTTTCTTGAGTTGGAGTGCCCTCGTCATCAATTGTCAAGCTACCACGACGATTAGCGATTGTCCCATTGTCTACAATAGTGCATTTTTCACTCGCTATTTTTTCACCAATTTTTCCACTAAAAACAGAGCTCCCTTTTCGATTAAAGTCTCCTTCTAGGCCGTGTCCAATAGCTTCATGTAACAAAACACCTGGCCATCCAGAACCTAAAATAACGGGCATTTTCCCTGCTGGCGCATCTTTAGATTCAAGCGCGACAAAAGCCAAACGAAGCGCTTCTTTCGTGTACGTTTCGGCGAGTGAATTACTGGCAAAGTATCCATAATCATAGCGACCGCCTCCGCCACTTGAAGCCTGCTCTATTCTTCCATTATGCTCAACGATAACGGTAACACTCACTCTAACCATTGGCCGGCAATCTATTTGATAAACCCCGTCTGTTGAAGCAATTAATACCTCAGTATAGGCTCCAGATAAAGAAGCGCTAACCTGGACAACCTTTGGTTCTTTTCTTGCAATTGAATTGATTTCTCTAAGTAAGTCAACTTTTTGTTTTAAAGTCAAACTATCAAGTGGACTTAACGCATTATATTTGGAAGGATAATCCATAGTCTTTAAAATCTCTGGAGTTTTTGTGGCCTTAGTATTTGATATGCCTTTTGCAAAATCTACAGCTCCTTGAATAGCTTTAATATTAAGGTCGTCAGAATATGAAAAGCCAGTTTTATCTCCTGAAACACATCGTGCACCCACGCCATGACTAATATTATAAGAGCCATCTTTAACTATTCCTTCATCAAGAACCCAGGACTCTGCTACAGAGTGTTGAAAATATAAATCCGAATACTCTGAGCCAGTCTCAGATAATGCGCCAAGTAAATTAAATACTTCATTCTCATTAATTTTGTGCTCACTTAGTAATTGATTAATCATAAAACTTTAACTCCATCTAGTTTTTCAATAATTGGTTCCGACCATGGCCCAGAAATCATAAATGTTATTTCAACAACATTGTCTAATAATTCGCCCATAACTTTGCCGCCAAAAAGCATTTTGTCCGCGGCCCAAACTCCTAATCCAGCCAAACCACCCCCAGCTAAATAGGTAGCTAGTGGGATCGTATTGGTGATTGAAGGCTGCACATTAGCAGCTAAATTATAGTCTCTTTTAATTAAGTCAACAGAGCCAGTCAACTCGATATCACTCTCTTCACTTTCAACTAGAAAGTAATCCACTTTAGCCACGCCGTCATTAAATAATAATTTAGCATTAATTTGATCATAGACGTAGCCCTGCTCTCTCATCCCATCTCTTGAGAGTTTTAGCCTGTTTGCAATAGATTCCAAGTTAATATACGAAAGCAGCTTAAAAAGATTTGGATCTTGGTTAGTAAAGACACCTCTTTCAACATCTGCCTTCATGAAGCCGCTAACTTTTTTCGTAGAAATCTGCCATGGATCACAGTCGCAATATAGCCTCAAATCGACATTAAAACCTCCCCCAATAACTGGCTCATCAACACCAAATTTAGTTAAAAAGTTTGATAAGTTATCATTTGATGCTTTAGCTCTAAGTAAAGTTTTACCATTAAGCCAACTTCCATTAAAAATTAAATCCTCATTACTTAAACCGATATTTTCAAAAATAAGATTATTAATTCCCATGACATTTTCATTGTTGACTAAATCTGCCTCAAAGTTTGGGATGATCTTGCCATTAAATTTAGTATTAGTAGACGATAAGTGAAAACTAGGAAACATATTTGGTGATAGCTTCCATACATCTATATTCTCAAAACTTTCAACATTCAAGTCTTTCAATTGAACAGAATAATGATCATTTTCATCAATCGTTAAATTGATATTAGCTTGCAAGTTATCTGACTCTATTACGCTCTGCCATTGGTTCGCTAAATTTTGAATTACATAGGCATCAGTAACACTAGCCAAGTGGCTTAACTTAACCCTAAAATTATTTTTTTGATCATCAATCCACTCTTTAGGGTTAAGGGATATTTGAAAAAGCTCACCGCCGATAAGACCCCTTCCTTTAGTTCTTATTACACCATCACTAAAGGTAAATTGTGAACTAAATTCATCGACTTTTAATTTTTCCGAAAGTAAGGATAATGAATTTTCGGATGCGTACATATCAAAAGTAATTTTAGTTTTTTGGCTGCTAGTTTTTTGAAGCGGAATCACTAAATTAACATTACCCCATAGCTTGCCGTTAAGCTCAAACTCATCAAAATAACTTTTAATTTTTAAAGGGACTGGGGACTGCGTTATAAATTTCGCAATTTTCTTACTTTGTGAGCTAAATCTTCCATTTATTGATAACACAGAATCAGGTTGATTAAAGTCTCTTGTAGTGATACTCAGGTAACTTAAATCAATACCATCTAAGCTTGCTTTATTTCCGACTATCTTTAAGTAATCATTTGAAAAAGTAACTTTTGCATCTAATTCTTCGATAACTGGCCAATCAGAACTAACATTTATTTTGGCGCCTTCAAGGTTTGCAGAAAATTTTGTATTCGGTGAATCAATGTCGCCTGAAATATTAAAACGAGTTGTCAGCATAATATCAGTCAAAACTCCTTCAGTTAAGACATCATCTATCCAGCGCGCACCATCAGTATTAGCTAAAATTTCAGGTATATTTTGATTAATTTTTGAAACCTCAATCTGATCAATATAACTCTCAAACTCAAGATACACTTTATCTTGCTGAGTAAAAATTTTGAGCTGGGCTGACAGGCTAAAGTCTTCGTTTTTTAGTGAAAAGGGTATGACTGCAATTTTGTCTTCCCTTGCTCTCACTACATCAATAACACTATTTATATTGATTGCACTGCCAAGCCTGGGAGCTTGAGGATTACTAAAAATAGACTGATCTCTCATTGATAAGCTAACCTTTTGCTTATTTCTTGTTATTTCAATAGGCGCGAGCTCAACTTGTTGATCTCCAACTAATCTCGTTCTATTAATAGAGAGGGATTTAAGCGCCAAAAGGCCAGATAATCCCAAGCCAGAGAGAACTGAGTCTGTATTTATAATCGCAACATACTCATCAATCGAAGAGGTGTCGATTAATAATTCATTGATATCAATATGCCCGGGTATCTCAATCCCCTTGTACAGAGCTATTAAATTAGCATCCCATCTCAAGACATCTATTGAAGCAATTGGGTCTAACCCTTTAGCGCTAATTTCAACATTTCTGACTGCCAATAAAAGCTCATTGTCCTGAAACTCTAGAGAAACCTTGTCGATACTAACGTTTAATCCACTCACCTGGGATAGTCGATCTTCAATTGATCCCTTAATAGTTTGAGGAAACAATATAAAAAAAGCAATGACTGCCAATAAAGTTAAAGCAATAAGCGTAGCTATCCAAGTACTAATCTTTAGAAAATTAAAACTTTGTAATAGGGTTTTTTTAAGCATATTTTTATTGCATTAAACTGCAAGTTATTATAACCAAATGTATAATATTCCGGAATTTAATATAATCTAAGGAAAGATGCAATGAGTCAGGGTTCTAAAGGTTCTTCAAAACTAATGATTATCATTTGGGTGCTTGCCATGTTCTTTATTGGCTACAAAGCTCTCAACTCATCAAGCGCTGAGTCGTCCAATAGCGAAACTATGATTGATAGCGCCCTACTAGAAAGAATCAAACCCATTGGTGAAGTTCGAATTGATAGCAGCATGGCTGCTACTTCATCTGAAAGCTCAGAAAAAGCGGAGCGTTCTGGAGAAGAAATATACAAAGCCAACTGTCAAGGCTGTCATAGCTCTGGTGTAATGGGCGCACCTAAGTATGCCTCTCTAGAAGACTGGGCCGCAAGAATTGATCTTGGCCTTGAAAAACTTACTTTATCAGCTATCGCAGGAAAAGGCGGCATGCCTGCAAGGGGAACTTGTATGGACTGCTCGGATAACGAAATCAAACTAACCGTTCAATATCTGCTGGATAGCCTGAAGTAAAGAGCTATTATTCAAACTTAGGAGTTTAAGGCCTGAAAGACGCCTAGACTCCTATTTTTTTCAACATCACTCCACGGTAAAACTCTTCCATTCATTGCCACATAAACGCCCGGCTTTAGCAACTGAAGCGACCCTAAAGCACATCCAAAATTAAACAACGCATCTGAATTACTTACTGCATAGGGCACCATCGAGCCAAATAAAACGATTACTTTGTCAATTAAACCCTCACCTAAAAGTTTTGCAGTGTCACACATGGTATCTGTTCCATGAGTAATTAAAACAAACTTCTCCTCACAATTAATACACCTATCTACGATCACATCTCGATCTGCATCCACCATATCCAAACTGTCAATTAGAAGAATTTGCTCAAGAGTCACATCCACTTCAATCCTTGACCTGGAGATCATTTCTGGGAAGTGTGTTTTATCAAACTCAAGATCACCATTTGACTGGTTATAAACTTTGTCAATTGTTCCACCTGTAATAAGCAATCTTACTTTCATATCATTATTATCCTAAAAAATACATCAATACTTAGTTGTGTTAATTATAGTTTCTCTGTCCAAAAATATCCGTTCCAACTCGAACCAGGGTTGCTCCGCACTCTATCGCAAGCTCTAAGTCTGCAGACATGCCCATCGAAAGCGAATCAAGAAAAGGATATTTTGATATTAAATTTGCCATTTCACTAAAACTATTGGCTGAATTTTTCGGCTCTGGAATGCACATAAAACCTCTCAAAGATATATTAGGCAGATCATTCACTTCTGAAATAATCTCACTTACATCTTTGAGCAGTAAGCCAGATTTGGTCTGTTCTTCATCAATATTTAGCTGAATAAGAATATTAAGTTCGCCTAAATCAGGGTCCCTCTGATTACTGAGCCTTTTTGCAATTTTAAGCCTATCAACACTGTGGACCCAGTCAAAGTTTTGTGCTATTAAGGCCGTTTTATTTGACTGAATTGGGCCAATAAAATGCCATATTAAATTACCTTCTTTAAAAAAAGAAATTTTATCGAGGGATTCTTGCAAATAGTTTTCCCCAAAATGAACTTGCCCAGCATTTACAGCCTCTTGGATTTCAGCGGTAGATCGAGTCTTGCTAACTGCGATTAACTGCACTTCTTGAGTATGCTCAATCGAGTCTATTCGTGAATTTACCAGCTTTAAATTATCGGAAATCACTGAAAAACTGTCTTCGCATCAAAAACTGGACCATCGACGCAAACTCTTTTCATTGCTGGGCCATTCTCAGTTTGTACCTCAACAACGCACCCAGCGCAGCCGCCGACAGCACAAGCCATGTACTCTTCGAGTGAAACCTGGCAAGGCAAGTTGTAATCTTTAGCTAATTTAGAAACAGCTTCAAGCATAGGGTGTGGGCCACACGTGAAAATTTCAACATTGAACAGATCTTCCTCTGACAAGCTGTCTAAATATTCTTTTGCCAAACCAGTCACATAGCCCTCATAAACCCCATCAAAGCATTGCAAGCTTGTCAATCCAGCTTGAACGCCCCACTCTTCTAGTAGAGGCATGGTATGAATTTTTGAAGAATAAAATCCTCCTAAATTACTTGAAACGGTGTCAAAAGGAAATGGCACCTCAGAGCCCAAAATAACATAAGGACTGAAGTAATCGTTATCTTTTATATTTTGCGCAATTGCTATGATTGGAGGCATTCCAACTCCGCCACCTATCAAAAGTGGAATTTTTTTATCCGTCATTTGAAAACCATTACCAATTGGTCCAATAACAGACAACATGTCTCCAATTTTTCGATCTGCTAATTGCCTAGTGCCTTCCCCAACAATCTTGTAAAGAAGATCAAAGGTTCCATTTTCTTTGTCAACAGACATTACAGAAATAGGCCTTCTCATAGCAAGCATTCCTGACACAGAAAGATGGACAAATTGGCCAGGTTGAGTTGTTTCTGAAATCTCTTTTGAGGACAGCGTGAGAATATATTGATCGGCTTCGTATTTATAGTGGGCTAATATCTGACAATCGTTAATGCCAATTGTATCTCGATTACTATTACCCATTTTTTGTAACTAGCGTTCCAACCCCTGAATCAGTAAAGACTTCCAATAGTACCGCATGGGAAACCCTGCCATCAATAATATGGCTTGTTTCTACTCCGTTTTCAACTGCTGACAATGCGCACCCAATCTTTGGAAGCATGCCGCCATGAATGGTACCATCATCAATAAGTTTTTTAACTGTCTTCGAGCTCATACCAGTCATCAGAACTCCATCATCATCCAGCAAGCCAGCGGTATTAGTTAGAAGAATAAGTTTTTCAGCGTTTAATGCCTCCGCAATGGCTCCTGCAACTAGATCGGCATTTATATTGTATGAAAAGCCGTCTTTACCAACGCCTATTGGTGCAATTACTGGAATAAAGTCGCCCTGCAATAATAAATTGATCACTGAAACATCTATCTGGTCAACTTGGCCTACATGGCCTAAATCGATTATTTCTGAGGTAGGTTCAACTTTTGTCTTTAATTTTTTTGCTGTAATAAGCCTTCCATCTTTGCCAGTAAGTCCAATAGAGTTTCCGCCATGCTGGTGAATAAGGTTTACAATCTCTTTGTTAACCAAGCCACCAAGAACCATTTCAACAACATCCATAGTTTCACTATCAGTAACGCGCATTCCATCTACAAACTCACTATTTTTACCAAGTTTTTCGAGTGTTTTTCCTATCTGTGGGCCACCACCATGAACCACGATAGGGTTCATTCCAACAGACTTCATCAGAACTATGTCACGCGCAAAGCTTGATTTTAAGTCTTCATCAACCATAGCATTTCCGCCATATTTAATGACAATTGTCTTTCCTTTAAACTTTTGAATATAAGGCAAAGACTCTGTAAGAACGTCAGCAATTGTATGAGATTTCATATTGTTATAAGTTTATAAAAACTAGAAAGTATTTTAACAGTCACTGGCCCTTATGGCGCTCTTTACCTAATTTTTTTAATGGCGAGCAAATAGGCGGAGTTTTATAAAAAAAATTCTTGCAGCTCATTAAGAAAGTTAAAGCCCTTCGGCGTGGGTTTTATCCAATTATTCTTGTTCTCTAATAAATCAAGATTTCCAGCTTTAATTAGTTCAGAATTTAAAGTTTCGATTGATAGTCCAGTCCTTGATTCAAATAATTCAGAGCTGAATCCATTCTTTAATCTAAGGCTATTAAGCATAAACTCAAAAGCCACATTGTCTACTTCTTTCGTAGTTGAAATATTTATTCCAGTTTGTATTTTTGATAAGTAGTCCTTTGGTGATTTCGGCTTAAGTGTCCTATATATTTGTTGCGATTCAATATCTGTTATTTTTCCATGTGCTCCTGCACCAATACCAATGTAATCTCCAAACTCCCAATAATTTACATTATGCTCTGACGGTCTTTCACTATATGCTGATACCTCATACTGTTTGAATCCTTTTTTATTTAAAAGGGCGGCACCCTGTTCGCCCATATCCCATATCTTGTCATCAATTGGAAGTTTTGGTGGGTACTTTGCAAACAAAGTATTCGGTTCAAGTGTCAGCTGATAAAAAGAAATATGGCTTGGATTCAGCTCAATTGCCTGCATTAAATCTTCCAAACACATCTCACTAGTTTGACCCTGCAATCCATACATTAGATCAATATTCAGGTTATCAAAGCCTACTTTTTGGGCTTCAATAATTGCCCTTAAAGCCTCACTCCCACTATGAATCCTTCCTAAAAATTTTAGCTGACTGTCTCGAAATGATTGCACCCCAACTGATAGGCGATTAATGCCGGCCTTTCGAAATTCAGCAAACTTATGTACTTCAAATGTTCCAGGGTTCGCTTCAAGAGTGATTTCAATATTTTTTGATAATAATAGCCTCTCATTTAAGCCGTCAAATAACTCATGAGCATCGTCAGTGCTCATTAGACTTGGCGTTCCTCCACCAATAAAAATTGAATGAATTTTACGGTTTTGAACGAACCTTAAGTCATCGTCCAAATCTTTAAGTAAAGCCTTTATATATCCATCATGAATACTTCCTTCATGCGAGTTAAAATCACAGTATGGGCACTTCTTTACGCACCATGGGTAATGAATGTAGAGTGAGAGTGGTGGTAACTCTAGTAAATTATTCAAAAGACAATAGCTGCTTTAAGAGATCACCTAAAGCTTGGCCTCGATGTGATATTTGATTCTTAACCTCGGGCCGAAGTTGCGCTGAACTGCAGTCATGGTCTGGCAGAAAAAAAATAGGATCATAGCCAAAGCCATTTTCTCCTATTGGCTCTCTTAATAATTCTCCCTCCCATCGCCTTTCAACAATGATTGGATTAGGATCACTCGCACTCTTTACAAATACCATCGCACAACAAAAATGAGCCTTTCGATTGTCGTGTTGATCCATATTTAAAATAAGCTTTTCAATATTATCATTATCCGTCGCGTGCTCTCCAGCGTACCTTGCAGAATAAACGCCTGGCTCGCCATTAAGTGCTTCAACTTGGAGTCCAGAATCATCTGCTAGGGCGGGTAATTGAGTCTGAAGCGAGGCATTTCGAGCTTTAATTAATGCATTTTCAATAAATGTAGTGCCAGTTTCAGGAACCTCTTTGACCTGCATATCATTCTGAGATATTACGTTATAGTTATCCTTAAGCATAGCATTAAGTTCTCTCACTTTACCTTCATTACCTGTTGCAAGGATTATTTTTTTCATAGTGTATAATAATTTTGAACAAAAAAATTGAGAGAAAATGACCCAAGACGAATTAAAAAATGAGGTTGCTAAAGCTGCACTTAAGTATGTAACTCCAGGAACCATTATAGGCGTTGGAACGGGCTCAACAGCAAATTTTTTTATTGATCAACTTGCAACAATTAAAGACTCCATACAAGGTGCTGTAGCGAGTTCGATTGAAACTGCGAACCGACTTAAACGTCATGGAATAAATGTTATTAACTTAAATAAAGTTGAGGAAATTTCAGTCTATATTGATGGCGCCGATGAATCAGATCATCAGCTCAATTTATTAAAGGGTGGTGGTGGAGCGCTAACGCGTGAAAAGATTGTTGCTGCCTTCTCCAAACAGTTTGTTTGTATTGCTGATGAATCTAAACTTGTCGATGTAATGGGTAAATTTCCTTTACCTATTGAAGTAATCCCCATGGCTGCAAGCTTTGTGAAACGAGAGATTGTTAAATCTATTGGTGGTAATCCAGTTTTAAGAGAAGAGTTAACAACAGATAACGGCAACCTAATACTTGACATACATGGCCTGACTATTGATGAGCCTAAAATTCTTGAGAATAGACTAAATAACATTGTTGGCATTGTTACCAATGGACTATTTGCAAATCGAGGTGCAGATATTCTTCTTTTAGGATCTAAGGGTGGCGTTAAAACAATAGTTTCGGATTAATTTTTTGGAACTTACTTTACTAAATGAATAAATTCCTTTAAGTGAAGATTCAAGTAAAAAATTGTGATTTTTACTATACTTCAACAAAGTTAATAATTGTGTTATGATTCTAGTAATTAAAATATACTTCGCTTAAAATTTACTACCATGAACAACTTCACACCTTTTAGTGCCCTCTTGGGCGGCATAATCATCGGGCTTTCTGTAGTCTTTTATTTCTATTCAACTGGCAGGCTAGCAGGAATTAGCGGCATTTTTGAAAATGCTATGTCAGGAACATCAAAAAGACTTTCCAATTTAGCATTTTTGCTAGGCTTAGTGATTGGACCTTTAATCTATTTCAATTTTATTGCGTCAACGCCTGTAGCTTTCAATATAACCCATTCATATCTTTTAATTATTCCAGGCGGCTTTTTAGTTGGGTTTGGAACAAGGCTTGGAGGGGGCTGCACTTCGGGACATGGAATTTGTGGGATAGGAAGGTTATCAGTAAACTCAATAATCGCCACCGGAATTTTTGTAGCAGTCGGGATGGTTACTGTAACTATTCTTCAGCAGTTTGGGGTTTACTTATGAACGATAAATCTATCTCTTTACTTTGTGGGATTATCTTTGGCATTGGTTTGGTTATATCAGGAATGACAAATCCTGAAAAAGTCATAGGTTTTTTAAGTATTGCTCACAACTGGGACGCCTCCTTGATATTTGTTATGGGCGGTGCTGTTATTACTGCCGGCCCATTCTTTTACTTCTTTAGAAATAAAGAGTTTTCAGCCTTGGGTGACAAAATTAATTTGCCCGCTAAACAAAATATAGATAAAAAATTAATTTTAGGTTCGTCTCTATTTGGCGTTGGATGGGGGCTTGTTGGTCTTTGCCCTGGGCCAGCAATCTCGGCCTTGGCCACCTTTGATCCCATTACTGTAGTCTTCTTATTATCAATGGCGGCAGGTGTTTTAGTAAAAAAAAATACAATAAAATAGAGTCAATTAACAACTAAAATAATCTTACTTAATTCTTAAAACACGTTATGGCAGATCAAACTTTAGATATGTGTGGTTACGCATGCCCAATGCCTATTCTAAAAACTAAACAAGCCTTAGCAAAAATGAATACAAAAGAAATTATTAAGGTGATTTGTACTGATAAGAGCTCAAAAAAAGACTTTATAGCCTTCTGCGATCAACTTGGTCATACATTATTATCACAAAAAGAAGACGGCACTAAAATTATCTTCAATATTCAAAAACATTAGCCAAGATTTTTATTTAGATTATCGCCAGTCTTGATTTGACCAGCCCCTCTTAATGGACTCTAGAGTTAAAATTTTGTCAGCGTTTATAGCAACCGGATTGTCAACCAAATCTAGAAGTGGAAGATCATTGTGCGAGTCAGAATAAAAAAACGAACCATCCAAAGTTTCATTATTTTGAACCATCCATGGCAGCAAATTATCGATCTTTCCTGACTGAAAACATGGAATTCCTGAAATCTTTCCACTATAGCGTCCCGATTTAATCTCTGGCTCAGTAGCAAGTAAATGGTCAATTCCATACCTCTTGACAATTGGAGAAGTGACAAAGGTATTTGAAGCTGTTATGACGAGAACTGTGTCTCCATTTTTTTTATGATTATCTATACACTTTTGAGCCTTATCTAAAATAATTGGCTCAATTTTTGTAATCATGAATTTGTGATGGAGCTCGTCTAACTTCTTCATAGAGTGGCGCGCTAGTATCTCAAAACTAAACTCTGCCCACGCATATATATCTAATAAACCTAATTCGTATTGTTGATAAAAATAATCATTCTTTTTTTGAAATGATTGGCGATCCGCAATAATCCCCTCATCACATAAAAACTCACCCCATAAGTGGTCACTATCTCCACCAATCAGGGTGTTGTCAAGATCAAAAATTGCTAAAGACATACTTCTGTTTCCACAATATTTATAATTTCTTCAACTGAGTCAACCACTCTTATTAATTCAAAATTTTCTTTACTTACATAAGATTTTTCGACTGACTGTTCAATCCACAAAAGTAATGATGCCCAAAATTTTGAATCGTACAAAATTATTGGAACTTGTTTCATTTTATGGGTTTGCATTAGAGTCAAAACCTCCATTAACTCATCTGCAGTTCCATACCCTCCAGGAAAATAAACACAAGCACTAGAGTATTTGACAAGCATAACTTTTCGAGAGAAGAAGTAGTCAAAAGTAATATTTTCATCAAGATAAGGGTTACTAGATTGCTCTTGAGGTAGAACAATATTCAGGCCTATACTCTTTGATTTTCCTTCATACGCCCCCTTGTTTGCAGCACTCATGATTCCAGGACCACCGCCGGTAAATACGTTATAGCCAATATTAGATAAACTTTTTCCTAGCTCATAAGCATCATTATACAAAGGGTCTGTTGACTTAATTCTAGCGGAACCAAAAACAGTAACATTGTTTTTAAATATCTGAAGTCGCTGCTTTGCTGCCAACAATTCGGCGCCAACGGTTACTAAGCTCATATTGATGAAAACGCAGCCGAAGCTGCATTGATAGTTTTATCAAGATCCCCATCTGAATGGGCATTTGATAGAAAGCCAGCCTCATATGCAGAAGGTGCTAGATAAATACCTTGCTTTAGCATCGCATTATAAAATTTCTTAAAGAACTCTATATTACAGCTAGATGCTTGGGAAAAGTTACTAACCTTTTCCTCAGAGCTGAAAAATAAACCGAACATACCTCCAACGCTGTTACTTGTCATCGGAATATTTTGTGCTTTAGCTTCAGAAACTATACCGTTAACTAAATACTGTGAACGCTTACCAAGATTCTCATAAAAAGATTTATCTGACTCTAAAGCGCTTAACATGGCTAGTCCAGAAGCCATTGAAAGAGGGTTTCCAGAGAGAGTCCCAGCTTGATAAACAGGGCCAAGAGGAGCGATTTGATTCATAATTTCTCTCTTTCCTCCAAATGCAGCTACAGGAAGACCTCCGCCAATCACTTTACCCAAAGCAGTAAGATCAGGCATCACATTATAAAACTCTTGGGCCCCACCTAAAGCCACCCTGAAGCCCGTCATAACTTCATCAAAAATAAGTACAGCGCCATATTCATCACAAATCTTACGTAAGCCTTGCAAGAATCCATCTTTTGGAGGAATACAATTCATATTTCCTGCAACCGGCTCAACAATAATGCAGCCAATTTCTTCGCCCATCTTAGAAAATAATTCCTCTACAACTTCCAAATTATTGTATTCAAGGGTCAGAGTATGTTTTGCAAGATCTTTAGGTATTCCTGGCGAATTAGGAACCCCTAGAGTAAGCGCACCAGATCCTGCTTTAACTAATAACGAGTCAGAATGGCCGTGATAACATCCCTCAAATTTTAAAATTTTATCTCGCCCTGTGTAGCCCCTAGCTAGGCGAATTGCACTCATAGTTGCTTCAGTACCTGAGCTTACCATTCGAACTAATTCAATTGAAGGAACGAGCTGGCAAACTTTCTTTGCAAGAGATGTCTCAATCTCAGTTGGCGCGCCAAAACCCAGTCCTTTTTCTAAGACCGCTTTAACTGAATCTATAATAATAGGATTAGCATGTCCTAAAATCATTGGCCCCCAAGAGCCCACATAATCAATATATGAATTGCCATCGACGTCATAAAGATAGGCGCCTTCCCCCCGATCAAAAAAAATTGGAGTTCCGCCAACGCCATTAAATGCACGAACAGGCGAGTTAACGCCCCCAGGTATGTAGTCTTGGGCTTCTTTAAATAAAGCTGACGATCGATTCATTAGTTCTCCTGAATATTAGTAACAGCTGGGTATTTTTTTAAATGCGAAATATGTGACCAGACAATTAATACATTATCCAATAATAACTTCATATTGACAGTAGTTTGTGACATAGAAATTGCACAATTAATATCATCTAGCAGCTTAAACAAATAATTATTAGATGTTTTCTCAACAACCTTATTGAGTTCTAAATTCGCGCCCTCATGATTCAAGATTTTTATTTTTATTCCTTCATTTAATAGTTGTTGTAGACACTTTAAAACCTCAATTTCATTACCATCAAATATTTCAGTATTGTATATTTTGGTAGGGCTTATCGCAATCTCCAATAGTAAATTTTGCCAATTTTGATACTGCAAAAAATAATCACCCTTTAAATCCTCTAGAGCCTTATAAGGAACTCCATGGGAACTTTCTAATAGCTGTAAAGCGTCAAAATCAGCTCTCGAATCTTTGTCAATATGTTTTGAAACCCACTGTGCGCTTTCTTGCTCATATGTAGGATTAATATGGATAGATTGGCACCTAGATAATATAGTTTGGGGAAGCGAGCGGGCATTGTGCGCTAATAAAATAATAAGAGTATTTTTTCTAGGCTCTTCTAGAGTTTTTAAAAGACCATTTGCTGCGTTTACGTTCATCTGGTCTGCATAAAAAATAATACCTATCTGGAGTGAGTCCGCCGTCTTACCAAGTGATTCACAAAAAGCACGAATCTGGTCTACACGAATATCTTTAGACATAGAGCCTGAGTCGTTAAGCTCAGCTCGACAGTAAATTAAATTTGGATAATGAGATCGTCTTATTAAAGCGCTATGCTCTAAATTAGCATTTGGCTTATCTTTCATTAATGATAAACAGGTTCCACATTTTCCACATGATGATTCTTTGCACAGGAGTTTTTGGATTAGAGTTTGCGCAAATTCAAATTTTCCAATCTTCTGAACTCCAGTAATAAGCAATGCATGTGGCAAATGATTCTGATCAATCATTTTATTTATCTTTGTATAGGCGCTTCGATGCCAAGGCAAAATCATAATGAGTCTAAAAACAATTTAATCTTAGTGTGGATTTCACTAATTGACCCACTTGCATCAATTAACTTTATTCTCTCTGGGTAGGATTTAGATCTATCTATAAAAACTGAGCGAACTCGCTCAAAAAAAACCCTCTCTTCTAACTCGATTCGATCTTTGGCTGCTCGGGCCTCAATTCTAGTCATGCCAATATCAACACTCACATCAAGTAGCAAGGTTAAATCAGGCTGAAATTCACCTAATACCCAACTCTCAAGTTTGGCAATACGATCTAAATCAAGCATCCTTCCTCCCCCTTGATACGCAAATGAAGCATCAGTAAATCGATCACTAACAACCCAATAGCCATTATTTAAAGCAGGGATAATTTTATTTTGTATGAGTTCATTACGGGAGCTAAACATTAGCAACAGCTCTGTATCACTATGCATTTCTTTATTATCAACATCGAGCAATAGTGAGCGAATTTTTTCACCTAGATCAGTACCTCCTGGTTCACGAGTTCTTACAACTTCAATACCTTTTCGCTGCAAATAGCTACAAATAAGATCAATTTGAGTACTTTTACCAGCACCCTCAACACCATCAATTGTAATAAATTTTCCTTTACTCATAGCTTTCAATTTTAGACTAGTTATTATTTAAGTATTTCTTGATATTTTCTTTATGTTTCTCGTAGGTTGGAGCAAAAGCATGACTACCATCTTTTTTTGAAACAAAATATAAATCATTACCCCCCGAAGGATGAAGGGCAGCATATAAAGACTGAAATCCCACAGAAGAAATTGCACCTGGTGGGAGGCCCTTATTTCGATAAGTATTATATAAACTATCCACTCTTAAATCACTTTTCTTAAGTGGAGGTGTATAAGTATCTCCTAAAGCATAAATAACAGTTGGGTCTGTTTGTAAGCGCATGCCTTCGTTAAGCCTTCTTACAAATACACCAGAAATTAATGATTTTTCCTCATCTAATGCCGTTTCATTTTCTATCAAAGAGGCCAGAATAATCGCTTCATATGCTGACTTAAGCGGCAAGTCTTTATCTCTTTTATCCCACAATACCATTAAATTTTTCTGCAATTCTAAATGAGACCTTTTCAATACATTTTCTAGACTTTCTCCATAGTTAAAATTATATGTTTCAGGAAAAAACCACCCATCATATGGCTCATTAATGCCAATAGAGGTCATCACTTCTTTCAATGATCCGCTAGGCTTGATTGAGGGGTCATTGGTTAATTGATCAAAATAAAATTTAATAGTCTTACCTTCAATCAAGGTTACCTTTGTCGACAGAACTGACCCTTTTGAAATTTTATCTATAAAAGTCCATATGCCCATACCCGGCAATATCTCATAATATCCTGACTTTAATTTTTTATTAGCATTAAGAAATTTACTGAGTGAAGTGAAAAATAACTCAGACTTTATAAACCTCCTATCACTCAATTCTTGAGCAACAGAGCCAATTGAAGAACCATTTTTAACTTCAAATACTTGGCTTTCAATAACGACCATATCTTTTGAAGATAGCACCCAAGCTGAAAATAATAGCAAAACTATTAAGGCTGCTAATTTTGAAAATTTTTTATTCTTGTCGCTTATGGACATGTCCAAGAACTACTTTCTTGTGCTTTAGTTAGAAATGCTTTTTGAATTTTCTCTGTTAGTGGGTTTTGACCAAGCTTATGATCCTCAATTGAAGTAACAGGCTGAATACCTATGACGCTGTTTGATATAAACACTTCATTTGCTTGTTGAATCTGATCAATAGAAATATCAGCTTCAATAGCATCCATTTTGAGCGACCTTGCTAGCTCCAAGATAAGCGATCTTCTGCTTCCTACAACTCCACATCTATCTAATTTTGGTGTCAATAACTTGTTGCCAAATATCAAATAGATATTGCCTTGAGTTACCGATACAACATTTTCCTTCTCATCCAACATAATTGCCTCATCACTTGACAAGTCAGACCGTGCTAAGATCTGTTCGAGTCTATTGCAATGCTTTATTCCAGCTAATTTAGGATTTGAATGGTAGCCACTTTTTGAATACTTAAGTGCAAATGTTTTGTTATGTAGAGATTGCTGCATTTCAGAAATAATCACAACCCTTACAGGCTTAATGTCGTCCTTATACCCATAACCTCTAAGAGAATTTCCTCGCGACAGGATTAACTTAACAACACAGCCTTTCTTCGAAGATAGCGCAAACCCTTTTTTTATATCGTTCAGCCATACAGCCTCATCTATCTTTTTAATGCTAAGTTTTTCACAGCCTATATTTAAACGAGAGAGATGGTGTGGCCAAAATAAAATTTGATTATCCTTGGCAACACAAGTTTCAAATAAACCGTCGCCATACTGCATATTACGGCTAAAAATAGAAATCTTGGTCTGCTCTTTACCATTAATTAATACAACTGGATTCATATCGTAGTTTTGTTTTTTCCTTAGAATAAATTATAGTCAAAGAAAAACAAATCTTATGACTACCTTAATTGACAGAATACGAATAAACCTTAAAAGCTCTATAAAGAACGAACCAATAATAAGCTTGATTATGAGTATGAACAGCAGTAATCTACTACAGATTTGACTTCCAACTTAAAAGAGCTATTTGCAGCGACCTCAAACGATTCACCGCCATGAATCCTTTTCCATTCAGTGTTTCCAGGTAATAAAACGTCCATCTCACCAGCGGTAATTTCCATTAACTCATGCTGCTCAGTGCTAAACTCAAATGAGCCAGGCATCATGATTCCAAGAGTTTTAACGGCTCCGTCACTAAGCTTAACTACCCTGCTTGTAACTTTCCCATCAAAATAGATATTGGCAGCTTTAGTAATTTCTACATTTTTAAATGTTGACATAACTTAATCCTAAACTTGATCCATAACATACTGAGTCAATAGAGGAACTGGTCTTCCTGTTGCGCCTTTTTTTGAGCCTCCAAGCCAGGCAGTTCCAGCAATATCAATATGAGCCCATGAGTAATTTTTAGTATAACGGGCTAGAAAACATGCTGCAGTAACAGTGCCCGCCTCCCTTCCGCCAATATTTGCCATATCTGCAAAATTTGACTTAAGCAACTCATCATACTCATCATCGAGAGGCAGCTGCCAAACTGTGTCCATCGATGAAATTCCTGAGTCTTTAAGGCTATCAGCAAGATTTTGATCATTAGACATGACGCCAGAATGATGCTTTCCTAGTGCAACAATTACAGCTCCTGTAAGAGTCGCAACATCTATCACAACTTTAGGATTAAATTTTTCACAGTAAGTTAGAGCATCACAAAGAATCAATCGTCCTTCAGCGTCTGTATTTAGAATCTCTATAGTTTGGCCAGACATACTTTTGACCACATCGCCTGGTCTAGAAGCATTGTGAGCAGGCATGTTTTCAACAGTAGGAACGACTACAGTTAGATTGACTTTAAGGCCCATTTCCGCTACCGCACTCATAGTCCCAAGAACTGATGCAGCACCGCACATATCGTACTTCATCTCATCCATGCCAGAGCCTGGTTTTAGTGAAATTCCTCCACTATCAAAAGTCACCCCTTTCCCAACCAATACAATTGGGTCTTCTTTTCCACCATTAGAGTAACTTAAGCTAATTAGCTTTGCAGGTTGAGATGACCCTAGAGAAACTGAAAGCAAGGAATTCATTCCCAGTGCTTCCATATCTGACTCTTCCAAAATCTCACATTCAAGATTATAAGATGTTGCCAATATTTTTGCCCTTTCTGAAATATAGGTCGGAGTACATATGTTAGGAGGCAGATCTCCTAACTCTCTAGCTAAAGCCATTCCATTTGCAATCGCAACCCCTTTACTAATTTCGGAATTACCGTTATTTTCAGAGTAAATATTTACTGCTTCAAGAACAGTAGCTTTCTTTTCAGCCTCTAAACCAACTTTTTTGATTTGATAGCTTTCATTTTTTAACACTCGTGCTGTTGTAATTTGTATCCAAGAATCATCACGCCCCTCAACCTCAAGACTAGGCATTACAACATTTTTTACTTTTGTTTCAACCATCGCTGAAGAAAGCGCCTTGAGTGCCTTAATAAAGTTTTTTTGAGTTAGAGGGGATTCACCTAAACCAATAGCTAAAACTCGTTTTGCTTTGTACCCTTCAACCTTACCAAGCATTAAAGACTCTCCCAAGCTTGACTCAAAACGATGGAGCTCAAGAAAGCTTTGAAGAATTCTATTTTGATTGGTTGTGTCTTTAAAAACAAAAGCGACTGAGCAGTCACCGCTGTAATGATCAGCCGATTGATGAGTAACAAAAAATTCCATGACTTTTTCCGAAAATTATAATCTCGGTATTCTACCAAAAAACTGTAAAATTTACTTATTTAATCGTCAATTTATAATATGAAAAAGTTTTTACTACTCTCTTTGATTGTCTTCACTAATTCTGTCAATGCAAATGTTGATACAGTTTTAAATAAATTAAAGCCATTCTTCCCAACTATTGAATCTGAAAATATAAGCAGCTCTGAATTGGATGGTTTTTATGAGGTTGCAATTACTAATCCACAGATAGATGTATTGTACATTTCATTTGATGGTCGTTATGTTATTCAAGGCGCGGTAACAGATTTAGAGTTAATGGCCAATCTATCTTCTAAGAGAATAAATTTAGAAAGAAAAATTGTATTAAACAGCATTGATGAAGATAAAAAAATTGTATTTGAAGCAGAAAATGAACAATATATTATTCATGTTTTTACGGATGTAGACTGCCCTTATTGTGCAAAGCTTCATTCAAATATGGACAGAATGAACTCTCTTGGAATCACAGTAAAATATTTAGCTTCTCCGATAGCACAACTTCACCCAGATGCACAAAGCGCCATGGAAAAAATTTGGTGCGCAGAAGATAAGGCCATTGCTCTTCATGACTATAAGACAAATCGTAATTTGCCTGATAGTCCAGATTGTCCTAACCCAGTTGCAGAGCAATTAGTTATTTCTCAGCAATTAGGTGTTAATGGAACACCTTCAATTTTCTTTGAAAATGGTTCAAACCTTCCAGGCTACCTTGAACCTGAAGAGCTTTTAAATAGTATATTAAATTCAATTGCTCAATAAAGACAACTCTAGAGTTATAGCTCATAAAGCTATCTGCTTAGTAGCTTTAGAAAAAAATACCTTATCAGACGAGCTATTTCCATCAGAAAGCTCTGAATCTTCTTTTGCAAAGTCTTTAGCGTATGGGTCAATAAGGTTCTATCACCATCTTAATGACATAATTACCCCTCGTATAAAAAAACCTTTAGAGAAAAAGAACCTTGATATCCATAGCTTATTAATTCTTGGGGCATACCAACTTCTATACACCGATATTTCAAGTCATGCAGCCATCAATGAGACTGTTGAGATTGCAGAAAAATTAGGAAAAACTTGGGCCAAGGGTTTTGTCAATGCAATTCTTAGGGGAATTGACAGAGATCAAGACTCAATCTTAAAGATAACCCATCATTCCCATCCAAGCTGGCTTGTAAAAAAAATAAAAAAAGACTACCCCCTAAATCATCACGAAATATTTTTTGAGAATAATAAACAAGGCCCGATGTCGATTCGAGTTCACCCTTCAATTGATGTCGGCACTTTTCAAGAAAAATTAAAAAAACAAAACATCTTTTCTGAGACATCAGACCTTGCTCCTCAAGCACTCATATTAGATGACGCTGTAAAAGTAAGTAGCTTGCCAGATTTTGAAAAAGGGTCTTGCTATGTTCAAGATGTTTCTGCTCAGATTGCAGCTCAACTAGTTTCGCCAAAAAAAGGAGAGTTAATCCTTGACGCATGTTGTGCCCCTGGAGGAAAAACAACACACATAGCTGAACTATGCCCAGATGCAAATATAGTTGCCTTAGATAATGATAAAACAAGATTATTAAGAGTTAAAGAAAATATTGATCGTCTTAAAACCGACAATGTACAAATCATTCTTGGAGATGCAACAAGTCAAGACTGGTGGAATCAGAAACAATTTGATAAAATCTTAATTGATGCCCCTTGCTCGGGCACAGGTGTTATTCGGAGACACCCAGATATTAAACTATTAAGAAAACCGAAAGATGTCAGTCAAATTACTAAAATTCAAGCTTTAATTCTTGACAATTTATGGCATCTCTTAAAGCCTGGTGGAGAACTTATATACGCTACTTGCTCAATTCTTCCTGATGAAAATGAGAGGCAAATTGTCAAGTTTATTGAAAGATTTAAAGATGCAAACAATGAAGAAATATCCCTTCCATGGGGAAATGGCTCCATTGGAAAACAGCAACTACCTAGGAGAATATATGACGGCTTTTATTATGCTAAGCTCACAAAAAAACTATAGAATCACGAGCCTCTATTTTTCCTCAAGGGCAATATCTAAAACCTGATCGATCCACTTTACTTTAACAATTTCGAGTTTACTTTTAATTTTTTCAGGCACCTCGGAAAGCTCGCGCTCATTGTCTTCAGGAATAATAACAGTTTTAATCCCCCCCCTCATAGCAGCAAGTAATTTTTCTTTTAGACCTCCAATTGGAGTTATTTCGCCTCTTAAAGTTATTTCTCCAGTCATTGCTACCGCAGCTTTAACCTTTCGACCCGTTAAAACCGACACAAGGGCTGTGCACATTGCGGCTCCAGCACTTGGGCCATCCTTAGGTGTTGATCCATCTGGAACGTGAATATGAATATCAAGTTTCTCATGAAAGTCGTCGGCTATACCAAGAGATTCAGCACGCAACCTTGTCACAGACATCGCAGCCTGGATAGACTCCTTCATTACATCGCCTAGCTGGCCCGTGTAATTGAGTTTTCCTTTGCCTTTATATGAAGAGGCTTCAATTGTAAGCAAGTCTCCACCAACAGAGGTCCATGCTAGACCTGTCACCTCACCGATTTGATTATGCTCTTCAGCAAGGCCAAACCGATATTTCTTCATACCCAAAAATTTTGGAAGGCTTTTTGAATTAATTATTGCTCTAGCTTTTCGTTTTTTTAGGGTGATATCTTTTATAACCTTTCTGCAAATACTTCCAATTTCACGATCGAGACTTCGAACCCCTGCTTCTCTGGTGAAGTAACGAATAATATCCATTATTGCAGAGTCTTTAAAAATAATTTCAGAGCTTTTAACGCCGTTATTTTTCATTTGTTTAGAAATTAGGTGGCGCTTAGCAATTTCAAGTTTTTCATCTTCAGTGTATCCAGACAAGTGAATAATTTCCATGCGATCTATTAGCGCTTCAGGAAGATTTAAAGAGTTTGCAGTGGCAACAAACATTACTTGAGAAAGATCATAATCGACCTCTAAGTAATGATCATTAAAAGTATGGTTTTGCTCAGGATCCAAAACCTCTAGCATTGCCGAGCCAGGATCGCCTCGAAAATCAGACGCCATCTTATCAATCTCATCCAATAGAAATAATGGATTTTTTACATTAACTTTTTGCATTTTTTGGACAATTGAACCTGGCATTGCTCCAATATAAGTTCTTCTATGGCCTCGGATTTCAGCCTCATCTCGAACCCCGCCAAGAGCCATTCGCACATATTTTCGGTTAACTGATTTTGCAATAGACTCCCCTAGAGAGGTCTTTCCCACTCCTGGTGGTCCAACCAAACATAAGATATTTGCTTTGTTATGTGTGACACGGCTTTGAACGGCTAAGTGCTCCATGATTCTCTCTTTAACCTTGTCCAATCCATAGTGATCTTCATCAAGAATTTTTTGAGCTTTTACTAAATCTTGGTTTGTTTTCGTTTTTTTACTCCAGGGAACTAGGCATAAATTTTCTATATAAGTCCTAATAATTGAAGCGTCTGATGACTGAGAAGACATTCTTTGAAGCTTGTTAAGCTCACCTTGAGCTTTTTTCTTGGCTTCTTTAGGCATTTTTGCCTTATTAATACTATTTTGTAGATCTTCAATCTCATTTTCATCGTCAACTGTTCCAAGCTCTTTTTGGATAGACTTCATTTGTTCATTCAAATAGTAATCTCTTTGATTAGACTCCATCTGTTTACGCACTCGACTTTGAATTTTTTGCTCTGCGCCAAGAACGTCTAGCTCACCTTCAAGAATTGATAGAATTTTCTCGAGCCTTTCTCTTGCCTGACTACTTTCAAGCAAACTCTGTTTTTCTTCAATTTTAAGATTAAGGTTCGCAATAATGACATCACTAAAACGCTCGATGTCTGTAATTTCTTTAAGCACCTTGAAGACTTCTTCAGGGATTTTTTTACTGAGCTTTATATATTTTTCAAAGTTTTCAAGAGCTAAACGCATCATTGCCTTTATCTCAGTATCATCATCATAACTCAGAGTGCAGTCACTTAAAACAACTTCTGTATGCTCGCCTAAATCAACAAACTCTTCAATTTTTGCTCTTTTAACTCCCTCAACTAAAACTTTAATAGTTCCATCTGGAAGTTTAAGCAATTGAAGAATTGTTGCCAAGGTTCCTACTTTATGAAGCTCTTCATTATTTGGCTCTTCAATAGCTTCATCTTTTTGAGTTACCAAAAAAATATTCTTATCAGCCTCCATGGCCTGAGTAACTGCATTAACTGAAGATTTTCTTCCTATAAATAAAGGAATGACCGTGTGAGGAAAAACTACTACGTCTCTAAGAGGAAGTAGCGGGATTGATTGCTTTTCTAAGCCGTTAGGCTCTGTGGTGATTTCTGTTCCCATAATAATGAAACGCCTTGCTTGTCTAGTAATCTTTCTAGATAGTGTCGAGTGACATTAATTTCAAGTAGCCATTGACCAAATTCATTCATTATTTCTTTTTGAATAAAACCAACTTTATGAATTTCACTTCTAATATAAGCAGATTGAACATCTAGCTTAATGCCCGCAAAAGTCATCATTCCGCTTAAACTTTGAGATAAAGCCTGATAAAGTAAATCAATTCCTTCACCCGTATGTGATGAAACCCAAACTCGATAAATATTTCCGTCATGATCTTTATCAATGCGAGGCTTAAAATCAGCAATTCTATCAATCTTATTCATCACAATAATTTTTGGGATGTCCTGAGCATCTATTTGCTCAATAATATCTTCTACCTGCTCAATTTTATCTCTATTATTAGGGTCTGAAGCATCTACAACATGAAGTAGGACGTTAGCTTGACGAGTTTCTTCGAGAGTCGACTTAAAAGCTTCGACCAACTCATGAGGCAAATCTTGAATAAAGCCAACTGTGTCTGCTATAACCGCTTCACCCGATGCCGGTAAGATAACTCTGCGAATCGTTGAGTCTAGTGTCGCAAACAACTTGTCATCTGCATAAACCTCAGCCTTAGTTAAGAGATTAAAAAGAGTTGATTTTCCAGCATTTGTATATCCCGCAAGTGAAATCATAGGAAGTTGATTCTTAATTCGAGATTTACGTCCCAAGTCATGCTGCTTATGAACCTTCTCAAGTCGCTTATTAATATTTTTTATACGTACCGAAATTAACCGCTTATCTGTTTCTAGCTGGGTCTCTCCTGGACCACGAAGACCTATACCGCCTTTTTGCCTTTCAAGGTGAGTCCAGCCTCTTACCAATCTTGTGGATAGATGTTTCAACTGAGCTAATTCTACTTGCAACTTCCCTTCAAAGGAGCTTGCTCGTAATGCAAAAATATCTAATATTAAGCCAGTTCGATCCATAACCTGACACTTTAATGCTTTCTCTAAATTACGTTCTTGGGATGGAGATAGTTGCAGAGAAAAAATAACTAAATCAATTTCATTTTCACTCACTATTATTGCTAGTTCATCAACCTTACCTGTACCAATAAAAAACTGGGCCTTAGTAATGCTTCTTTTAACTGTTATGGTTTCAACAATATTCAGACCAGAAGACAATGCCAACTGTTGAAATTCACCAATACTGCTTGATGCTTGTCTATTTGAAGTGAGCTCGATATGAACCAGTATAGTTCTTTCACCCTGACCAACAGCATCCTTTTGGCGATCAAAAAGCTCCATAGATACTCTTTACAGCCTATAAAAAGTGAAATTAATCAACTTGCTTTACGAATATTACTTTGTTTATTGTCAGAAATATGAACAATCATAGGTTGTTTTTTTCTTTCCACAACCTCTTTATCTATAACAACTTCTTTAACACTTGGAGTTGAAGGTATCTCGTACATCGTCTCTAGTAGCAAATCTTCCAAAATAGCTCTCAAGCCCCTCGCGCCGGTTTTCCTTTTAAGAGCAAGTTTTGCAATCGCCAAAAGGGCATTTTTTCTGATAGTAAGCTTCACACCTTCAATTGCAAAAAATTGCTGAAACTGCTTTACTACAGAATTTTTAGGCTTAGTAAGAATTTGAACTAATGCTTCTTCATCAAGCTCATCTAAAGAAGTATGAACAGCTAAACGACCTACTAATTCAGGAATTAATCCAAATTTAATTAAATCATCTGGCTCTAAAAATTTATAAAGCTCAGTTAATGTTTTTTTGCCACTTGCTTCCTTAACATTTGCCGAAAAACCAATCCCTGTAGCTTTTTCAACACGCCTATCAATAACTTTACCAAGACCATCAAATGCGCCACCACAAATAAATAATATTTTTGAGGTGTCAACATCAATAGTTTCTTGGTTAGGGTGCTTTCTGCCGCCCTGAGGAGGCACAGACGCAATAGTTCCTTCGATCAATTTAAGCATGGCTTGTTGAACACCTTCTCCAGAAACATCTCTTGTTATTGAAGGGGAGTCAGACCGGCGTGAGATCTTATCAATTTCATCTATAAAGATAATGCCTTGTTCCGCTCTTTCTGGATCAAAATCACATTTTGAAAGTAGGCTTTTAATCACGTTCTCTACGTCATCACCAACATAGCCAGCCTCAGTTAAAGTTGTTGCGTCTGCAACAGCAAAAGGCACATCCAAAAAACGCGCTAAAGATTGTGCAAGAAGAGTCTTTCCACTCCCCGTTGGGCCTATAAGTAAAATATTGGACTTATCGAGCTCTACATCGTTTGAAATGTAATTTGTTTTTAGTCGTTTGTAGTGATTGTAAACTGCCACTGAAAGAACTTTTTTTGCATGAGACTGACCAATCACATATTCATCTAAAGAGGCATACAATTCTTTTGGAGTATTATTCCAATCCTTGTATTGATCTTTTTTATCTTTGGTAGTTTGTTCTTGAATAAGACTATAGCAAGAGTCTATACATTCATCACAAATATAGACTCCTGGGCCTGCAATTAGGCGAACTACTTCATCTTTATGTTTAGAGCAAAATGAACAGCTAAGATCTTCAGTATTTTGTTCCATAGTCAAACTTAAATTTATCGCTTATTAATGACTTTATCAATGAGTCCATATTTCGCAGACTCGCTCGCTGACATAAAATTATCTCGATCAGTGTCTTTCTGAATATTCTTCATACTCTGACCAGTATGGTCCTTCAGTATTGTATTTAAGTTATCTCTAACTTTCAGAATTTCTTGTGCATGAATATCTATGTCACTTGCTTGACCTGAAAAACCACCTAGAGGCTGATGAATCATAACCCTAGCATGTGGTAGCGCAAACCTTTTGCCCTTTGCTCCAGCTGTAAGAAGTAATGCACCCATACTTGCAGCCTGCCCTATACAAAGAGTAGAAATATCTGGCTTAATAAATTGCATTGTGTCATAAATAGCAAGCCCTGCAGTTACTGAACCACCTGGTGAATTTATATATAAATGAATATCTTTATCTGGATTCTCAGACTCTAAAAAAAGTAGCTGAGCAACCACAACATTTGCAGTGTAATCCTCGACCGGTCCAACCATAAAGACAACCCGCTCTTTGAGAAGCCTAGAATAGATATCATAAGCCCTTTCTCCCCTGCCAGAGCTCTCAATTACCATTGGGATTTGATTTAAGTTTTGTATTGTCATATTAATTTTGTGGGCTCATTATTTCTAAAAAAGTCTTCTCTGACAGCGTTACTTTGGCTTGATCCGCAACATGCTTCGCCACCATGTCCTCAACAACAATTGATTCAATATTAGCGAGTCTTGAAGGGTCAGTGTTATACCAATCAATCATTTGCTGCGCACTCTCACCATATTGAAGCGCCATTTCATTAAGTTTAGCATCAACCTGTTCTTTTTCAGCTTTTATTTCGCCATCTGTTGCAATTTTATTAATTAGTAAACCAAGTTTAACTCTTCTTGCAGCCTCTTCTTGAAACATTTCTGCAGGTAATTTTCCTTTAGAAGGCATGCCTTGCTGCTCCATTCTAGATTCCATATCTTGCTGCAACTTGAGCGATTCTGCAGAAACACTGCCCTCAGGCACTTCGAAATCATTTGCATCCAAAAGAGCGGTAAATGCAGTATCTTTATTTTGCTGAACCAATCGAGATTCTAATTCAACTTGCATCTGCTTAGACATTCTCGATTTCATAGTTTCAAAATCTTTTTCTCCAAATTTTTTGGCAAACTCATCGTCTCTTTTTACTTCTGTTGGTGAGCCTACTTCGTTAATAGTAACCTTAAAGATAGCCTCTCTTCCTGCCAGATTTTCAACATGATAATCTTCTGGAAATGTTGCAACTACTTCAACTGTTTTCTCAGGTGCAATATTGATAAGGCCTTTTTCAAAACCTTCAATCATCGTGCCTTTTCCTAAAACAATTTCAAAACCTTCAGCGGCTCCACCTTCGAATGATTCACCATCTAGCAAGCCTTCAAAATCTATAATTAAACGATCTCCTTCTTTAGACTTTCTTTTAACAGTCTTATATTCAGTTGATCTGTCTTGTAAATCTTGAAGAGCTCGCTCTTCATCTTCCTCTGTAACTTTAGAATTAATTTGATCCATGGTTAAACTTTTTAAGGAGCCCACTTTAATCTCTGGAAAAACTTCAAACTCAATTGTATAAATAAAGCTGTCTGAATTCTCGGTATCCACATTCACCAATGATGGCTGTGCAGCTGGAGAAACATCCGCATCTTTAAGTGCATCAGCTAAAGTCTCGGTTACAATTTCATTAGCCGCATCGGATTTAGCGCTACCGCCAACACGCTGGCGCAAAATTGCAGCTGGAATTTTTCCTTTTCTAAAGCCATCAATACGAACTTTAGAGGCAAGGCTCTTGATAATTTTTTCTGTTTTTTGATTGAAAGTGTCTACCGGTAATTCAACCGTAAGGGATCTTTTTAGTCCCTCAAGTTTAGTGAGTGAGGTCTTCATCTAGTTATAAATCCGTAACTTGTTAAAAAAAAAGAAATTATACAGGATTTTCTTACCCAAAAAAAAGGTGCCTTACTCTGCAAAATTGTTTAAAGAAAATTGTACTAAAAACGAGACCCTGTATAGCTTACTTTGTAATCTGATAAAGATAGCCATTCTTGGTTTATTTCAACCCCCCAACCAGGCTTATGATTCATTTCAAGACACCCGTCAATAATTTTATAATTTGGATAAAAAAGATTATCCTGCCAAGGGTAGTAATCGAGACCTTCTATTGAAAACTCCAAATATTTTCCTGGGTTTTTAATAGAGCCCATAACATGAGCTGAAAAAAGTGTCACTAGAGAAAGGTTTGCTGAATGTAAGGTTACAGGTAGGTTGGCTTTCTCTGCCATCTTTGCAACTTCTAATGTTCTACTAATGCCTCCCATATAACAAATATCAGGCTGAACAATATCGACAACCTTGGTATCAATCATATGACTCCAAACCCTCATATCATTGTCTTGCTCGCCGCCACTAACATCAATATCTAGTGCATTTTTAACCTCACGAGTCCATTCTGGTTTCCAATATGGGCATGGCTCTTCGAAATGACTTACGCCATAATCTTGGAGCATACGTCCAACTTCAATTGCTTTTTTAGGACTAAAAGCACTGTTTGCATCAACAAGTAAGGCAACATCATCTCCTAAAACTTTTCGTACCTCTTTTATAATTGCCTCAGTTCGTCCTGGCCATTGATCAATGTCATGGCCACACTCTCTGCCAATTCTAAATTTGAATGCGAAATAGCCATTTGACTCCTTTAGTGCAAGAAGCCTTTCTGCCTCAGCTTCTGGGCCAATCTCTCTCTGCATACTTGAAGCATAAACTGGTAAAGATTTTGTACTGCCTCCCAAAAATTGACAAACACTCTTATTCGCTCGTTTAGCTTTAATATCCCAAAGCGCAGTATCCAAACCACTCAAAGCTCGATAGAGATAAGTTCCAGGAAACTTATGCTCCCTTTCTAAAACCTCTCTATTTATAAAATCAATGTCCTCTCCTTTCAAACCTAAAACATGAGGAGCAACTTGACGATGAAGAACTTGGGTGCTTATATCTGCATTATAAGTTGATGTCTGACCCCAGCCCTCATCGCCCTCATCAGTTCGAACACGAACCAGGCCAATATACTCATTGGTAAAAGTTTCTATACTGATAATTTTCATATGTAATTATTTTAGTTTAATTTTTAACTATTCATATCTTCTAAAATTAGATCTGAAGCCTTTTCACCAATCATAATCGTAGCTGCATTAATATTTCCACTTATTAGTTCTGGAAATACTGAAGCATCTGCAACCCGAAGGCCTTTTATTCCATAAACTTTAAGAGAACTATCAACAACATTTTTTAAAGGATCTGGCCCCATTCTGCATGTACTTGAAGGATGAAAAACAGTCCATGCATTTTCTTTTATGTCTTCTATTAATTCAGAATCTGATTTGCAGTCAGGTCCAGGTCGAAACTCATCATAAATTACTTTACTAAAGCTTTTAGTTTGAGCTAATTTTCTCAATAATTTAACTCCATCTAGCAAATCCCTCACATCATCTTTATGAGATAAATAGTTAGGTTCAATTATTGGCGGTTCCATTGGATTATCATTTTTTATTCGAATCTGACCTCGCGAATTAGATTTACAATTCGATACTCCTAAAAGAACAGCTGAAAAAGGATCTGGGTTTAGCATCGCTCTTCGACCTGGTGGCTCAAGAGAATAACTAACAGGAGAAAAATATAGCTGAATATTTGGTGACTTAAGGCCGACCCTAGTTCTTACAAAACCACCCGACTGGTTAACGCTTAAGCTTAAAGGACCAGTTCTGGTTAAAATATATCTAGCGCCTTGAAGAAGCTTCCCCCACCAGGGTCTGAGCTGGTCATTTAGAGTTGGGACTTTGCTTTTATAAAAGTAACTAACTCCAAGATGATCTTGGAGGTTTTTCCCAACTTCGGAATTGTGATGAAGGATTGGAATATTGGCCTCTTTTAAAACCGACTCAGGGCCAATGCCTGAAAGCTGAAGTAGTTGAGGTGAGTTTATTGCACCAGCACTTAAGATGACTTCTCGACTAGCCTTAACTTGTTGAATTATTTTATTTTTTTTAAACTCAACTCCAACAGTTTGATTACCTTTAAATAAAATGCGCGTAACCTGGGCTTTCATAATCACAGTAAGATTTTTTCTTTTCATTACTGGCCTTAAGTAAGCCCTAGAAGTGGACATGCGCCTTCCTAAGTGAGTTGTTATTTGGTAATGCCCAACACCTTCTTGTTCTGCACCGTTCATATCAGGATTAAAGCTAAGCCCAATCTCCTCACCTGCAGCAATGAAATTTTGACATAATGGGTGTAATTGACTAGAGACATCTGAAACATTTAAAGGCCCCTCACTGCCCCTATACTTATCACCACCATTCTGCCAGGACTCCATTCGTTTGAAGTAAGGGAGCAATTCTGAATAAGACCATCCAGGGTTACCTGCCTTATGCCAATCATCAAAATCTTTTGGATTACCTCTAACATAGACCATAGCATTGATTGAACTTGAGCCGCCCAGCACTTTCCCTCTTGGCCAATAACTAGATCGATTGCCAGCTTCAGGACTTGGCTCCGCCATATACATCCAATTAACGGCTTTTTGATGATAGGTCTTTCCATAGCCAATCGGCATTTGGATATAAAACCGCCGATCTGAGCCGCCTGCCTCAATAAGCAGGACACTATTTGAGGGATTTTTACTAAGTCTATTTGCTAGAACACTCCCAGCAGAACCAGCTCCCACAATGATATAATCGTAATCAGACATAAGCGTATGATGGCAAATTTATTTTCCCAATGAAAATCAAATTAAAAACTCCTTTATTATATGGAATTCACAAAAAAAATAGCAAAATAATCTATAAACTTAAAGTCAATATTAAACAGATTTTCTATGATCATTTCAGAGCCAATTTTTTATTTACTAATTTTATTAACAGGCGCATTTTTGGCAGGCCTAGTAACTGGTGCAACTGGCTTCGCAGGAGGACTTATACTTAATGCTTTTTGGCTTCACATCATGGAGCCCAATAGTGCAATTCCTCTCATTATTACTTCCTGCTTATTAATTTCTGCCGCTCCTATTTACAAGTTACGTAAAACACTTGATTTTTCAAAACTTAGGCCATTCATTTTATCTGGCGTTTTAGGCGCTCCTCTTGGAATGCTGTTACTAACTTTAACTGAGCCATATATATTTAAAGCCTCTATTGGCATATTTTTAGTGGCATACACATTATGGATGCTTACAAGCAATAATTTTTCCATTAAAGTCAATGAGAATAAGTCTATAGACAGTCTTATAGGATTGATTAGTGGTCTTATGGGCGGCTTTGCTTCTCTGGGTGGCTTATTGCCAACAATATGGGTCAGTCTTCAACGATTACCAAAAATAACTCAGCGTGGAACTTATGAGCCAATGATTTTTATTACAAGCCTTGCTGCAATTGTTAGTTTTTATATTGCGGGCTTTTTCACCATGCAAATTGTCTACGATTTTTTTAAAATACTCCCAATATTAATGCTGGGCTCATGGCTTGGTGTAAAAATCTTCCCCTTAATAAATGAAGGCTTGTTTCAAAAAATAGTGTTAGCATTAATTCTAATGTCTGGAATTATGCTCTTGATAGGGTCATTTTGATAAGGTTTTAATAAGAGAAAAGACTAAGAATATTATCAAACACTCTCATATCAACTTAAAATTTTTCAGTTCTAGCGGGTATTAAGATAGAAATAAGCAGTAATCGATCATAAGATAGTTTTAGATATTTGAAGAAATTAAGTATTTATTAATTGTGTCAAAATCTAAAGGACCCCCTATTCCATGATCGTCAGTAAAATTTATTTTTCCACCTTCAATCTTTAACTCGTTTTTAAATAGATTTGTTCTGAGAGGATTAACATTAATATCAGTTTCTAAAAAGGCAGAAGGATTGATAGCTGACATAATATGAGCTGAAGTCAACAAGCCCACTCCACTGCCTAAAAAATGCATCCATATTTTATTACTTTGTATTGTTTTTGATAAATTACTTATTAAAGTAATTCCACCATATTTAGTGAGATCAGGCTGGATATACTTTAATTTTATATTTTGACCTAGAAAAATAAAGTCATCTAAATTATTGATATTTTCTCCAAATGCTAAATTACAGTTTGTTGAATTAATTATATTATTGAATTCATTTTTATTTGATAGTGCAGAAATAGGCTCCTCTATCCAAGAGAAATTATAATTCTCTAATATTTTTAAGTATTTAGAAGCTTCATCAATACTCCATCCTTGATTTGCATCCAGCATCAACATTTCATCATTTGCAACATAGTCATCTAGAGATCTTAATAGATCCATGTCTAATGAGTGATTGAAGCCTATTTTGACTTTAAACGCCTTTATACCCATAGACCTTGCAACTCCAATCTTCTCAAAAGAGTCACTTGGGTTAATTCCGCTGGCATAAACAGAAATATGTTTTGGCGAATCAGCATTTAACAATTTGTTAAGGGGAATTTTTTTAGTCTTAGCAAACAAATCCCATAGTGCACAATCAAGACCAGAGTTAATATTATCAAACGAACCTATATCTCCAGATTGAACAAAAAGAGTTTTAAATTTATCAGTAATTTTGTCAATTAATTTATCTGGATTTGAAAATTTAAGACCTATGATGTTGTCCAAATAAAGACTGTTGAGAAGATTAAATCTATAGGAAGCGCCATCACTGGGGAAATTACACCAAACTTCCCCATAACCTATATTCTGATTAAAATCCTCAAGCTCAACTATTATGCAAGGTCTAGTCTTCATAACTCCAAAAGAAGTTATGACAGGATTAATTAATGGAAACTCTAAATAATAAGATCTTAAAGATTTTATTTTAATCAAGATTATTACTTTCCTTTACAAAATTAAACATTGCAGTCCAATCCAAATCTTTATATTTAGTGTCCATTGCCTTTTCATAGATATTTAAGACACTTTTTCCTGAAGTTAGTTCAATTCCTTCTGACTCTCCATGTTCAATAGCTAAGCGTAAATCCTTCAAAGCTAAAACATTTTTAAAGCCAGGGCCTATATCATTGATCAAGACCTTTTTAGGATAACTAAAATTCATGTGGCCTTTCCCTGCAGCTGTAGTTGACATAAGCTCTATAGCTAGTTTTTGATCTATTCCTGACTTGTGAACCATAGACAGTGTTTCGGCAGTAAGAATGTTTGAAACAATTGCCATATAATTATTAATGACCTTCATTTTGCTTCCTGAGCCTATTGTGCCGCAATAAACAACATCACTTCCCATGCATTTTAAAATCTCTTCAATTTTAGGAAAGTCTTGCAACGACCCACCAACCATAATCAGCAAAGTACCGTCAATTGCATTATTAACTAAACGCGCTACAGGAGCATCAAACATTTGAATATTTTTTGTTTTTAATAGGTTACTAACATCAACACTATCTTTCGGCAATATTGTGCTCATATCAATATAAATTAAATTGGTATTATCTTGATTAATAATACCGTCCTCTCCAAGCGCTACTTCTTTTACATTTTCTCCAATAGGCAGCATAGATATAAGAAAATCTTTGCCCTTACATACGTCTGTAATAGTTTTTTCTTGTTTAGCTCCGGCCTCTATTAAAGCTTCTATAGTTTTATTATTAGCAAAAGGATCATAAAAAGAAAGTGCGTGGTCATTTTTAATTAAATTTAAAGCCATAGGGAGGCCCATTGTCCCAACTCCGATAAAACCTATATTTTTCATATTACCTCTCTATTAATTAAATGATGTTAATATTTTTTTTATGAATGTATGAATATATTGCATCCATTCCGCCTTCATAACCAATTCCACTTTCTTTAATTCCACCATAAGGAATTTCAGGATGCATTGGCGCAGCAGTATTTATAGAAACTCCACCTGCGATAATTTCTTTAGCCATTTTATTTTGTAAAGTCTCGCTAGCCGTATATACGTATGAGGCAAGTCCATAATTTAAAGAATTAGCCTTAGCGATGACATCATCATAATCATTGAATTTAAATAATGGGAGTATAGGACCGAAAATTTCTTGGTCCATAATTTTTGAATCTTCATGAATATTCTCAATAATAGTTGGCTCCCAAAAATAACCAACTCCCTCATGTCTTTTTCCGCCACAAAGTATATTTGAGCCATTTTTCACAGCGTCATCTACAAAATCTTGCATTGCTGCAATTCTGCGCGAGTTAGATAGGGGGCCCATTGTTACGCCATCACTAATTCCATTGCCTAATTTTATTTTTTTTAATCTACTTACAAAGCCATCTCGTACTTTATCGTATATTTTTTCATGAACATAAAATCTGCTGGGGGCTATGCAAACCTGGCCAGCATTTCTAAACTTAAAGCCAGTTAAGATATCTAAAGTTTTTTCAATGTTGGCATCTTCTGCAATGATTGCTGGAGAGTGGCCGCCTAACTCTAGAGTGCATCTTTTTAATGTTTCTGCAGATTTCTTTGCTAAAAGTTTTCCTACAGGAACTGATCCTGTAAAGCTTACTTTCTTAACTTCATCTCTACTTAACAGGTAATCTGAAATTTCATGAGGAACGCCGAATACCAAATTAATAACATCTTTAGGTAGGCCCGCTTCTTGAAAAATTTTAACAACCTCTATAGCTGTACCTGGTGTTTCTTCAGAAGGTTTAATAATTACTGAACATCCAGCTGCTAGGGCTGGAGCAATTTTTCGAATCACTAAAGCAATAGGAAAATTCCAGGCTGTTAGACATAAACAAATTCCAAGTGGCTGAGGCTTAATAAACGTTTTTAATCCATTATCTCTATCAGCTACCAACTCATCTTTAATTAGTTTTGCATTAGTCCCATTAAATTTTAAAATAGCAATTGATTGGTTTATCTCTCCAACAGATTCAGCAAGCGGCTTTCCCTGCTCTAAAGTCATCACTTTAGAGATTTGAGAAGTTCTTTCAGATAAGATATCTGCAGCTTTTAGAATTATCTGACTTCTTTTATCGGGATGTGTATTTTTCCACTGATCAAAGCCTATTTCGGAGGATTTAATGGCGTCATCTAAATGATATTCACTCGCGTGAGGCAGGAACCCTAAAACACTTTCATCTGCAGGGTTTAAAACATCTTCACCACAGCCACACTCAGTTTCATAAATCCATTTTCCACCAATAAACATCCCAAGTTTTGTATACATAACTCTCCAATGATTAAATTAATTATTAATTACAGAATTTTTCAATTTTTGTAATCTTTTTTGACCTTCTTCATCTATCCAATTTAAAAATTTATCTTCGCCAGATTTACAAAAGATATCAATAGAATCTTGCCATATTGATCTTCCACATAAGAATCCTAGGAAATTTATTTTTGAAGATTTGGCTATCTCTAAACTTTGTAAAAAATTATTGAATTTCATACCTGCACTTAAAAAAACAACAGGCGTTGTTGCATCTTCAAAACATTCTTGCATTATTTCAGAACAGTTTTCTTGAGTATATATTAAAGAAGAACTATCATTTTCAAATCCATTAACTTCGAACTCATTAAAAGGAAATTCGATTTTGATAACATCTATTTGATATTCCTCTTTAGAAAATTCTTTATAAAAACTTCTAATATAAATTGGTTTTTTTAACAAATAACTATCATGATCAATATTGTTATCTTCATCAAAGTAGAGAAGTGGTTCAAACAAATAAGGTATATCTAAATCTTTACATATTGACCCAACATGCTTAATTAATTTTAATTTTTCATTATTTACCACTAAATCAGAATCAGGATTGAAGTACATAAAAAATTTAATAGCAGAAAAATCTTTAATGATTTTGTCACTGTGATGCAAATTTTTTGGAAGCAAAGTAATGCGCGATTTATTGCTTATATTGTAAGCATCATCCTCATAAGCAATGATCTTAGAAGTTTTAATTTCTCTAAATGAAGGATCACTTAAGTATGTGTCGTAATCAAATAAAATAGAAGAAGCATTAACCCCAAGATTTAAAGCTATTTGTTTTTTAAAATAATAATAATCAGAAGATGCAAAGTTTTTGCCTTTTTTTTCTTTAATAATGTCTTTTAAACTTGTCCCCTGATCAATAGCCAGGGCAGCAAATTTTTCATTTTGCAAAAGCTTATTAAAATGTTGCTGCTTGCTCATCATAGGTGAAAGTATGGCGCTGAACTTGGAGAAATCCATAGATCTCTCATTTGCTCATTTGAATTTAATAATGAAATTGAAAACCCTGCACTTTCTTGTGTTGTGATATATTCATTAACTAAAGGCTTGAAACATTTAATTTTATATTTATCAAGGTACTCTTCAACATCGTTATAGACAATTAATAATTCCATCAAAGTGGTCGCACCAGAGCCATTAATGAAAGGTATGACTATATCTCCCTCTATGTAGCTATAGTCATCAAATATTTTATCCATCATAAATTTTATTATTTTTTTTGATGAAGATATTTTTTGCCTTCCATAGCCTGACTCGCCGTGAACGCCCATTCCAACGAACACCTCATCATCATCTAATTGGAAAATTTTTTCACCTGATATTGGCGAGACTCCAGCAGCTACTGCAATAGACAACGTTCTTGTTTGATCTCTAACCAGCTCTCCAAGAGCTAACAACGATTCTTTTTTTTCTCCCATTTCAGAGTGCGCTCCTATAATTTTATAAATAAAAGTAGTTCCTGCGCCCCCCCTTCTTTGGTCTTCGCTTCCTTTTGGTGCGGAAGCAATGTCGTCATACATTAATAATAAATCAGCGTTAATATTGTGTTCTTTAGCTAATTCAATTGCCATCTCTCCATTCATCACATCACCTGCGTGGTTCGATATTAAAAGGACACACCCAGAATTTTTTTTAAGTTCTTGTATGCCCTCAAAGATTAAATCTCCAGATGGTGCAGCAAATATATCTCCAACTACATTTGCATCTAACAATCCCTCGCCCACCCAGCCCATAGCAATTGGTTCATGACCTGATCCATTGCCAATTAATATGGCAGTTTTCTCATTATTTTTTGGCTGACTTCTTAAAATAATTCTTTTACTATTATTAGAAAACTTTACTCTATCGCTATTAGCCTTGATATATCCACTCAACATATCATCAACTATCCGATCTTTATTGTTTATGATTTTTTTCATAGAATTGCTGCGAAGTACTCTCTGAGAATTATTTCAGTTGACTTGGCTCCAGGATCAATAAACCCAAGGCCTTTTTTTTCTAAAAATTTAGCTCTTCCAACCCGAGCCTCCATTTCTTTTGTTTTGGCTAATGAAAGAGATAAGATTTCATTGATTTCATTTTTCTTAGATTGAAAATCAGAATTCTTTTGTAAAAAATTTAAAACAGGTATATAAATATCAAGAATACTTTTATCGCCAGCTTTAACTTTTCCTCTCTTCATTATTTTTTCTATCGATTTTTCAAAAATATCAATGATTGATAGAGTCAAATTTAATTCATCTATCTTTCCAGACTCTTCAAAAAATATAGTCATTAAAATCCCTGATGCTCCACCCATTTCAATCCGCATTTGTTTTGAAATGGTTGCCATGGTTTCATCAAGGGGGGAATTTAAATTCTCTAAATAGCTTTGTTTTGCAATAGTTACTCCTTTAAGGATTGTTGATCCATGATCGCCATCACCAACTAGCTGATCTAATTTATCTAATTCAACATACTCAGATTTAACCCGATCATATGTATTTAAAATCCATTTTTTATAAGTGTTATGCATTGAGATGTTTATTTAAGAAGTTAAATGATCTTACAATAGCATCATAGGGGTCAGTTTCTATATTTCTCCATGTAAACAAATCTTTACTGGTATCAACATTTGCCTGGATAAACATTTCAAGAGAAACATTTTTGTTATAATTTATTTTTTTTAAAGTATTAAATATTTCCACCCAATTAATTGAGCCTGTCCCTGGAACTCCTCGATCATTTTCTGCAACTTGAAAATGAAACAATTTATCCTTAGCTTTCTCAATTGACTGGCACATATCTTTTTCTTCAATATTCATGTGATAAGTATCAAGAAGCAAACCGACGTTGGGGTGGTCAATTAACTCGCACAATCTTAATCCTTCATCAACTGTATTAATAAAATCAGATTCATATCTGTTAAGTGGTTCTATTCCTAATTTGATATTTTTTTCAGTTAATAAGCTTGAAATTTTTTTAATAGATTTAGCGGAATTTTTAAATTTATCTTGTTTTTCTTTACCCAAAGTATTACTGATGCCCCAGGCAGCATGAACTACTCCAGTGAGTAAATTAGCCTCCATAATTGAGGTCATATCAATTGCTCTTTTAAGTGCATCAACTCCATTTTTTTGGACATGTGGATCGCTACTACTTATGTCTTCTTCTTTGGATAGGCCAGTCGTGCAAGTTAATGAAATATTTAAATCATTAGCTAAATTTGAAATTTCTTTCGCACTATAGGGAGTTTGTCCAAGAAGAGAAACCTCTATAGATTTATATCCAGCCTCTTTACACATCCGAATATAGGGCATCACATCCTCATGCCAATTCTTAACAAAAGTCGCTGAATGAACTCCAAGAATCATTTTAATTTGTCAATTTTTTTGAAAAAATCATGAAATATCGCATCTCGATTAACTCCATGCGCCTCTCTCATTGGAAAAGATTCACCCTCTCGCCTCCAATAAAGCTCATCATCTAACACAGGTGATGGAACAACATGTGATGGAACCCAAGAAGGGTTTATCATCCAGGCAATATTTATGACATCCCAAATAATCCAAGTTCTCCAAGTTTGATCAATGACTCCTCTTTGCTCATGAAGAGGGTTGTTTGTATAAAGTTCAAAAAGATAATTACCAATCTCTCCTCTTCCTTTAACAAATTCTTTCATATCAGGTAGAGATAAAGTTAATTGTGCTCCAACGTTATATCCAGGCAGATATACATTTGCTACTCCACACTCAAAAAGTAATTGTGAGGACAATACGTCCTGCACCAAATTTAATGAGCTAGTATTATTATTGACGCTATAAGTAGGAAAACCAGATGTCCAAACTACCACTAAATTATTAATAATTTTTGGCTCCATTAATAAAGCAGAGGCTATATTTGTTAAGCATCCAATCGCACAAACATAGATTTTTTCATCGGGATATTGGAGGCATGATTTAACAATAAACTCACTAGATTCAGTTACTAAAGGTTCATCAAAACTAGATAAATATTGATTTGACCCTCTAAAAACTTTTCCTTCATGGGGCATGTTTAATTTATCAAATATTTTTATTATTTCTAGATAGCTTTTTTCAACCCCCTCTTCAGGGGTATCAAAATAAATATCATTAGGATGAATATTCGATTCGATTAATCCATTTACCCAATCCCGATAATTATTAACTAAATCCATATTGACTTTAGTAATTTCTTTTTTTTCTTTTATTATGTTGAAAGCCTCTAGAAGCTCCTCTTTATGGTGCTGGAAAGAGTAGGGCTCAGCGGTGACTCCCAATAAATCAATTTTGTCTACCGACAACAAAGTCCAAGCCAAGGCAAATTGATCATCAATTTCATTTGCAGTGTCGGTATCGACTATCACTTTATTTTTGCCAAGAGGATTAGATAAATTAAGCAACAATTGTTCATTTGAAAGCTTAGGAAATTTATTTAGTATATTTTTAGGGACTGTCATGAAGCTATCTCCTGGTCTAATTTAATGGTATTAAAAGTAATGTTTTTATCAACCAAAATTAACTCATTCGTATGATTATATAAAAGACATTCATGTGCTAAACATGGAATTCCAGAATCTTTGTTTAAAACTAAAGAATCATAAGATGATAAAATTTCTGCACAAATAAATTGTGAATTTTTCTTAAAATCAATGTTAAATTTTTCATTTAAAATAAATATAATTGATTGATTAGATTCATCTTCTGAGAAATAATTTTTACTCAAACCAAAAGCGTGTTTATATGAAACAAAGGCGTTACTAATCAAATATGGGTTGCCATTAACCTTTCTCAATCGCTTAATATAATATAATTTTTCACCTTGCGTGAAGTGCTCAGTATGGTTGTTATTTATAATTTTTTTAAAATCTAGAATGACTGAAGAAGGAGTATCTCCATTTTGAAGAATTTTTTGTGTTAATGATTGAAAGCAATTATCAGCCTGAGGGATTTTGTTTGTTACTATTGTTCCTTTGCCTCTTTTTCTGAGAATTAAGCCATCATCGGCAAGCAATCTTAGTGCTGACCTAACTGTTATTCGACTAACTTTAAAATATTCTACCAATTCATTTTCAGAAGGAATTGTTTCACCTAAAGGCCACTTTTCAGACGATATAAAGTCACGAATCTGAGTGTAGACATGTTGATATTTAGTTGCTGTCTCCTTATGCATAGTAAACTTTTTTTATAGCTTCAGATATTTTTTTTGTGGAGGGTATATAAAAATCTTCCATTGGAGGACTGAAAGGAACTGGGGTGTGGGGTGCGGTTATTTTAATAACTCCAGCTTTTAAATCTCCAAAACATTTTTCTGAAATTAACGAGCTAATTTCTGATGCCAAAGAGCATTTGGGGTTTGATTCATCAACAACAATAACTCTTCCAGTTTTTCTAACTGACTCGAAAATTAAATTCTCATCTAATGGTGAGTATGTTCTTGGATCAATAATTTCACAATCTATTCCTTCCTTCGCCATTAGCTCTGCAGCCTCTTCTGCAAAAAGGTTCATTCTTTGTATTGCTATTATAGTAACGTCTTTACCTGGGCGCCTTATCCTTCCTTTACCTAAAGGGATTGGCTCCATATCCTCAGGAACATGGCATTTTTGCATATACAATCTCTTATGCTCCATGAATATTACAGGGTCGTCATCTTGAATCGCCGATAGCAATAAACCTTTTGCATCATATGCGTCATATGGAGCGACGACTTTAAGTCCAGGTATATGCGTATACAAACTATAAAGTGTTTGTGAATGTTCACTGCCAGCTCTGAAGCCAGCGCCAACTACAGTTCTTACAACCATAGGAACATGCTGCTTTCCACCAAACATATATCTCATTTTAGCGGCTTGATTCATCAGCTGGTCAAAACAAACCCCTAAAAAATCTACATACATTAATTCAACTATGGGCCTTAACCCAGTCATAGCAGCTCCAACGGCCGCACCAAAAAAACCAGCCTCTGTAATTGTCGTGTCTCTAACTCTTTCAGGGCCAAATTTAGTTAGCAATCCTTGGGTTACGCCAAAAGGACCACCCCAGCTATCTTGAGTTCCTGGATATTCCTCCCTTCCTTTTCCGCCAGCGATATCCTCACCCATCAAAATTACACTTTTATCATTTTGAAATGACTCAACAAGGGCTTCATTAATTGCATCTTTTACTGTTAGTTCTCTCATATTAATAACTCTTTAGGGTAATTGACATACACTTCTTCTAGGGCATCTTCTGGCTTCGGCCAAGGCTGAGTTTCAGCGAATTCAAACGCCTCATTTACCTCATTCAAAGCATCTGCCTGTATTTTTTTAATTTCATCAGGGGAAAAGTTATACTCAGAAGCCATCTCAATTGATTTTTTAATTGGATCATTTTTTTTAGCCTCTTCAATCTCTTCTAGTGGCTGGTAAAGCTGAGTATCTCCTTCATATTGACCAGAAAATCGATAATTTTTAAACTCTAAAAAAATAGGAGTACTTTTGGCTTTTGATTCAATAATAGCATCTCTGGTAATTTGATGAACTTCAAAAACATTATTTCCATCACCTTGATATGAAATCATGTCGTAAGCTTTTGCTATATCTTTTAGCTCTTTAGTGTTGATATGCCAATCAGTAGCTGTAGCTTCTGCATACCCATTATTTTCACAAACAAAGAGCATTGGTATATCCCAAAGTTTAGCCAGACCTGCGGCTTCATGAAACGCACCATTGTGTATTGCTCCATCACCAAAAAAAGTGGCTGCCATTTTCGTGCCGCCATTAATTTTCTCTTGAAGAGCGGCCCCTAAAACTACTGGGGGGCCAGCAGCTACAATACCAAAAGATCCAAGCATGCCTTTATCAAAATCACTAATATGCATACTGCCACCTCTTCCTTTACATAGCCCAGTACTTCTGCCATAGATTTCTGATGTTATTTCCTTTAACTCGCAGTTTTTGGCAATTGAGTGACCGTGATTACGGTAAGTACTTGAAATCCAGTCATCATCATTCAAAGCTGACATGACACCAACACAGATTGCCTCTGATCCAATGCATGTATGGAGATAACCAGGGACTGTTTTTTCTTTTGCTATTTTTTTAATTCTTTCTTCAAAAGAGCGAATGGTAAAGAGTTTTTTATAAATCCAATTTAATTTATTTTGGTCAATTTTCATAATATAAGTTGTTATAACAATTTAAATAAATAGATAATTATTAACTATGATAAACTATAAAACACTATAGCAACGGTCAATTTTGTAAATTTAAAAATAAAAAATAAAAAAAAATTTATTATAACATTCCTTGTGATATCATATTATTTTTGTGTTGAAACTGTAGGACATATTAACTAATGATGGTTAAATTAAATATTGGTTACGTAGCAACAGCCATTGCTCCATACTATTCAAATGAATATAAAGTTAGAGAAAAATCTGAAGCTAGTTTAAAAAAACTGCTTGGAAATTTTGACGTAAATTTTATTCCATTTCATAAGACTATCTTTTCAACAAAAGATTCTGAAGAAGCAGAACAATTTTTTAAAAACAAGATAGATTTCTTACTCCTTCAAACGAGCTCATGCAGTGCAGGTGAGCAATTGTATCCACTCTGTAATATAACAGACAAAATGGGTATATGGGCAGTTCCAGATATTGAGACAGAAGGCGATGTTAAGTTGCACTCTTTGGTTTCTACAAGTCACTACTTGGCAATGATAAAAAAAGTTTTATCGGATAAGCAAATTACAACTAAGTGGTTTTACAATTATGCAGATACTGATGAATTTATAAACAAATTTTCCGTAACTATTAGATCATTGGTCGCTTTAAAGAAAATGAATCATACCAAAATAGGCTTAGTAGGAGGAATTTCTCCAGGCTTTGATAATATGAAAGTTGATCAATCAAAAATTAAAAAGAATCTTGGCATAACAATAGAAGAGTCAACGATCAAAGAGTTAGTTAAGATTGCTGATAGCTTTGATCAAAAAATTATTGATAGTGAAGTTCTAAAAATTAAAAGTGCAGCCTCTAGCATTTCAGTTTCAAATGACGATTCATTCAACAAGGTAACACGTATTTATTTTGCTTTAAAAAAAATGAAAGAAGATAATAATTGGGATTCCATGGCTGTCCAATGCTGGTCCCAAATGCAGGAATTATACGGAGTAGCTCCTTGCATGGCTTATAGTTGGCTGGGAAGTGAAGATGGCATTGCAGTATCTTGCGAAGGAGATGTTCAGGGGTCTATAAGCATGCTTCTTTTAAACTACATCTCAAATGCTGAAAAATCATCCACATTATTAGACCTTGCTACGTTTGATACAAAAGCTGATGCAGTTCAGATGTGGCATTGTGGAGTAACACCAAGACATTTTGCAAACGAAGATGGTATTAAATGGGTAGATCACACGACTCTTGGAAGAAAAACTGATAAAAAATATGGCGTTGCAGGTGATCAAGTTTTTGCGCCTCAAGAAACCACAACTACATACATAAGTAACAATGCTGAAAGAATATTAGTATTGAATTCTAGTATTTTTGAACACACAAATAAGGGCTTTGATGGAACTAGAGGATGGTTTAGAAATATCCATTTAAATCGAAAAAAGATAACTTCAGAAAATTTAGTAAACACTCTAAATATGGTTGGTCATGAACATCATTATGCAGTTGGTCAGGGTGATTACAGTAAAGAATTAATAGAATTTGCAGCTTGGAATAAATTAAAGCTGATAAAAGAAATTCCATTGGTGGATTACTTATCGCCATTGGATGACTAATCAAATAAATGTTTATTTGATAATTTGTAACTAAAAAAGGAGATACGATGAATAATAAAATCAAGATAGTATCCATTGCCATATTTAGTTTATTTTTTGCCAAAATAGCCTCAGCTGAGGTTGCCCCAGGGTTTAATACCTGGGATGACGTTAAAGCTGCAGCAGATGGCGGAGAAGTAAACGTTTATATGTGGGGTGGATCAGATGCAATTAATGGCTTTGTAGATGATTTCTATGGCGCGCCTTTAAAAAGTGACTACAACATTACTCTAAATAGAGTTGGGGTTGCAGGAACTGTTGATGTGGTTAACCAGGTTTTAAGTGAAAAAGAAGCTGGAATAACTGGAGATAATGGTAATGTTGATTTGATCTGGATCAACGGTGAAAACTTCTGGACACTAAAGCAAGCAGACCTTCTATATGGTCCATTTGCTGCAGGCTTACCAAACAGTCAATTTGTTGCATGGGATAACCCTGCAGTAAGTTTAGACTTTGGAAGGCCAGTTGACGGCATGGAAAGTCCTTGGTCAAGTGCTCAGTTTCATTTTATGTATGATTCAGCTAGAAACGACTATGAAGATATGCCAAGAAATTATGGATTTCTAACTAAATGGATTTCTGATAATCCTGGTAGATTTACATATATCAGGCCTGGTAAAGGTGGATTTGTTGGAACTAGATTTGTTAAGCAAATTTTCTTTGAACTAAGTGGTGGTCACGCTCAATGGGTTGGACCATACAATGAAGAACTATACAATAAGTGGGCTCCAAAAGTATGGGCACTATTAAATTCTTGGGAAGCTGATCTTCATAGAGGTGGCGAGACTTATCCAACTAATAATGCTGAACTGCATGCATTATTTGCTAATGGTGAAGTTGATATGAGTTTTACTCAGTCTCCAAGAGGAGCAGGTCCAACAAACTCTTCTGGCACAACACCCCCAACATCTAGAGCTTTTGCTTTTTATAACAATATGATTGGCGACTTTAATTATTGGGCAATTCCATATAACGCGCCTAATAAAGCAGCAGCGTTAGTTTATGCTAATCTTGTTCTAGAGCCTACTCTGCAAGCTGCTCAAGTTCAGCCTGCTAATGGTTTTTGTTGTGGCTGGGGTATTAGTACTGCAAAAGTTACTGATTCAAAAGGCGTTGCAGCGATTCAAGATGCTCAAAATAATCTAGGTGATGCAGCTGAAGATCAATTGATCTTAGCAAATGCACTTGTTGCAGATATTGCAGCCGAGTACCAAGATAAAATTGAGGCTGATTGGCAAGCTAACGTTTTATTGAAATAGGTTAAAAAAATGGGCGGAGATAAATTAAAAATTGTACTTTCTTTAACTCCGCCCCTTCTAATTATTGGTACATTATTTTTTGGAGGGATACTCTATGGATTTCTTCAAAGTCTTGGCTATCAGCCGTCTATTGGAAAATATGATATTAATTTTGATGCTTACTATAATGTCATGTTTTCTGAAAGATATGCAAAGTTATTCTGGTCAGGCCTAGCGTTAAATTTATGGGTTAGCTTTGTTAGTACCTTTTTAGCTGCAGTATTAGCTTTATGGGGCGCCCTATCTATTAGAAAAACTTTTTTTGCAAAAAAGATTTGTAACTTTATTTTTTCTTTAAATTTACCTATGCCTCACTTAGTAGTAGCAGTTGGAATGATTTTTGTTTTTTCTCAAAGTGGATTATTAGCTAGATTTTTTACCCAGATAGGCTTTATTGCATCGCCAAGTGAGTTCCCAATTTTGGTTAAAGATAAATATGGCTTTGGAATTATTTTGGCTTATGTATGGAAAGAGGCCGCCTTCTTCTTTATCATTTTGATGTCAGTACTCCAGTCTCTTGGTGAAAATTTTGAAGAATTAGCGCAAAGTTTAGGCGCTAACAAATGGCAAAGGTTTAGATATGTCATTCTTCCACTGGTAATGCCAAATCTTTTTTCTGCCTCAATAATTGTTTTTGCATTTAGCTTTGGAGCATACGAAGTTCCAGCGATTCTTGGTGTGAACTATCCACAAATGCTTCCAGTAATGGCCTTAGATTTCTTTCTCAATCCCGACCTTAATGCAAGAAGCGAAGGAATGGCCCTCAGCATGATTATTGCAATGATTGTAATGATCTTAGTTGTCATATACTTTTGGTTAACTCAAAGCAAAATTAGAAAAGATTAACCTTTATGGACAATAACTTAAAAAAAGTAAACATTTATGCGATTTATTTGGGCTCGATCATATTGATCCTTCCCTTGGTTGCTTTTTTTATCAATGCTTTTTCCTTCAGGTGGTTCTACCCTCAACTGATACCGAATGAACTTAGCATGCAAGCGTGGGTTAGACTTAAATTAATCCCAAAAGAAGGCTTTAGATCGCTTGATGGATTTATAGACTTGTGGCTATCAAACCCTGCAATTATTAAAGCGCTAGTTAATAGCGTAACAATTGGTGTCATCGTAACTATTGTCTCGATTATCATTGCATTGCCCGCAGCAAGGGTATTAGGCTTACTAAATTTCAGATTTAAAAAACTTATTATTTTTATCATGATTTCACCTACCATCCTGCCGCCAATTGCATTTGTGCTAGGATTAAACATTAATTTCATTTCTTGGGGCTTCTCAGGAAGTTACTGGGGAGTTTGTTTAGTGCATTTAGTTCCAATAATGCCTTATGTTGTTCTGACAATGACAGGAATTTTTGCTAACTATAATCCTGATTTTGAGCATCAAGCCAGAACATTGGGCGCCAATAAAATCAGAACTTTTTATTTGATTACTCTTCCTGCAATTGCTCCAGGAATGGTTGTGGCCGCCTTATTTGCCTTTTTAGTATCTTGGAGCCAGTATTTACTAACATTTTTAATAGGTGCAGGCAAAGTGACAACATTACCACTACTTGTCTTCGCAACAGCTTCATCTGGAAATCCACCTTTAACTGCTGCAATTTCTTTAGTTTTTATATTTCCAGCAATAGTAATTTTATTCTTTACCTCTAAGTTTGTATCAGGAAACTCCTCTGCGACATCTGGGTTCGGAAAAATTTAAATAACAACATAATAGGTACATAACAAAATGAGTGATTTAAAAATTTCAAATTTATTTAAAAGTTTTCCTGGTATGGATAGGCCTGCAGTCAATAATGTTGACCTTGAAATTAAATCAGGAGAGCTGGTTGCGTTTTTAGGGCCTTCAGGATGTGGAAAAACAACAATACTTAAAATGATTACAGGTTTATTTCAACCTGATAGTGGAGATATTACTCTTGATAACGAATCCCTTTTACCAATTGCAACAGAGAAAAGAGGTGTTGTCATGGTCTTTCAAAACTATTTATTATTTCCTTACATGAATGTTAATGAAAATGTAGGCTTCGCGCTCAAAATGAAAGGCATTGCTAAAGATGAAATTGATAAAAAAGTTAAGGACATGCTTGAGCTTGTTAAGCTTCCAGATATTGGTGATAGAAAACCTAAACAGCTATCAGGTGGCCAGCAACAAAGGGTTGCATTAGCTCGTGCCCTAATCTCAAAACCAAAACTATTATTGTTAGATGAGCCATTGAGTAATCTTGATGCTCATTTAAGAGATGAGATGAGAGAGCTAATTGTAACGATTCAGCAAAAATTAGATGTAACTACGGTTTTCGTAACTCACGACCAGGAAGAGGCGGTTTTATTAGCAGACAAAGTGGCATTAATTTTTGATGGTGAGCTTCAAAGCTATGCATCACCAATAGAATATTATGAATCGCCTACTAACGAGAGAGCAGCAAGATTCTTTGGGGGTGTCAATTTTCTTCAAGCAACCATTAATAAGTCAAATGTTGATACAGAAATTGGTCCGATCAAGTACACTCAAAAAAATAAAAATGACCTGCTTAAAAACCATCAATTAACAATTAGGCCTGAAAATATAGAAATCTCAAAAACTAACATATTTAAAGAAAATTACTTTTCAGGAATTGTTTCTTCTATTATTTTTTCAGGAACCAGTACTAGATATAAAATTAGAATTAAGGATAGGATTCTGGACTGCTCTGTCCCATCTGTAGGTATAAAAGAAATATCTAAAAATGATGAAGTTTTTATTCATCTGCCAGCAGACAAGATATGGGGCATGAATGATTAACAAAGTCAATCGAATTCGATTTAATATTGATGAAAGTATTGGCCAACTCTCTCCTCATATGTTTGGTGCAAATCTTGAGCACATTGGTGAAGCAATCTATAAAAATGGTATATGGACTGAAGTCATTGAAAATAGAAAATTTTGTGGCCCAGATAAATTAATTTGGGAAAATGGGTTAGAGCATGACCATTTAAATTTTGGAATTATAAAGCCATGGGTAGGCTGCAATCCTTCAGCTCAACATGTAATGTATGCACACGCAAATTCTGAATACGTTGTTAAAGGTGAAGAGCAAATAAACAGATTTGGAAGCGGCAAACAATCTCAACAGATTACCATAAGAAAAGTAAGCGACAAAAATAGGGGAATCAAGCAGTCAATAAATGTAAATTTTAGCAATGAAGAGCACGAATTTAGCATCATGCTAAAAGGGACCGGCCAAAAAGTTTATATTCAAATTGGAGAGCTAGATTTTGTTATACAAAGCAGCGATAAATGGCTTGAATTTAAAAAAAATATAAAGTTTAGTGATTTAAAAACAAAAAAAACTTTATCAATCACAATTAATAGTAATGAGCTTTATATAGCCAATTGCTCCTTAATGCCAAAAAATACTAACTTTGGCTTCCGAAAAGACGTTACCAAATTGATCAAAGAATGGGTGCCTAGTTATCTAAGGTGGCCTGGCGGGAATTATCTATCGGGATACAATTGGATAAATGGCATTGGAGATAAAAATTATCGCTTGCCGTTTTATGACTTCGCATGGTACGAATGGGAAAATAATGATGTTGGGACCGATGAATTTATGCAGTGGTGTGAACACATTGGTAGTGAGCCGATGATAACAATAAATACAGGCAATGGAACCCCTGAAGAGGCCGCCTCTTGGGTTGAATACATAACTGGATCTACCAAAACTAAATTTGGCAAACTTAGAGAAAAAAATGGAAGGGAAAAGCCTTACAACCTTAAAACAATATTTGTGGGAAATGAAATGTTTGGAGGCTGGCAAATTGGTCATACAGATGCAAAAACCTATGCGCTCAAGTATGATAAATTTGTAAAAGCAATTGAAAAGGTTAATCCAAATTTAAGATACATTGCAGTGGGAGCATGTTCAGATCACTTTGGGCATTGGAATGAAATAGTTCTAAAAAATATCAAACAACGAGTTGATGAACTAAGCGTTCATTATTATTCGATAAGAACTGAAAAAGATAAAACTCACCCTCACTACACTTCAAGATATATTCCCACAGTAGCCGCATCTACAGAAGTAGAAATAATGCTTGATAGAACAATAAAAGAGATCAAAAAATATACAAATAAAAATATTACGATAGCCTTTGATGAATGGAATACATTTGTAGAGGCAGTTCACCCAAATTATATTGAAAATTATAATATTGCAGATGCTTTATATGCTGCCTCCTTATTGAATGCTTGTATTAATAGAGGAGACATGATTACAAATACTGGAATTTATCACCTTATCAATGCAATGGGTAATTATAGAATAGAGGGTCAAAAAGTATGGAAAACTCCAACAACTTTAATTTTAGAACTATTCACTAAATTTCATAAAGGAAGAATTCTAAAAACATCTGTACAAAGTCCTACTTTTTCATCTCCAAAAATTGGAAAACAACCAGCTTATAAAAAAAATAAATTAATAGATGCTTCAGCATCCTATGATCAAAATCAGGTATGCCTTTCGATAGTAAATAAATCGGAAAAAGAAAGTTTAACAATATCGATACCTACTCATAAAAAAATAATAGAGAGCTATTTAGTCAATGGCAACTCGCCAACAGATATGAATGATAAGAAAAATTTAGAAAAAGTGACTATTAAAAAAAATAAACTGAAAAGTGGTAAAGATTATATTAAAGTTCCTCCTCATTCATTCAGCCTACTATTGATGGAAGTATAAATTTATTAAATTGCCTAAATTAGAAAAAGGCAACTGCCCTTATAGCCGATATTACATAATCATTTAATAATTACTGGTCCTATTATATTTAAAGCCTCTTTTGACTTATTTTTAGTGATTTACGAATTATAGGCTCTAAAAAGTAACAAATTCTCCATGCAAGTCAATAAAAATAGGTCTATTGATAACTTTAAAGGTCCAATTAACTTATAAATATAGATTTCTATTGTGATTGTCTTTGAATTGAATCAATTCGTTGAAATTTTAATATAATTCAACTTGAGCTGAAAATTTATATATACTAAAAATCAATTCTTATTTTTAATAAGAATTTTGTTATAAACATCAAAGGAGAAAAAAATGAAACTAATAAATAAAGTATTAGCTGTCTCAGCAATTTCTTTAAGTCTTATGCCTTCAATTGCAAGTGCGGACTGCGGAAAAGCAAGACTAGCTGATTTTGACTGGAGTAGTGCAAATGTGCATACTGCAATCGTAGGATTTATTCTAGAGCATGGCTATGGCTGTGACGTAGAAGTGACAAAAGGAAGTACGACACCTATTATGGCCGCTCACTATGACAGTCAACTAGATATCGTTACTGAGCTTTGGTATGACAATATTGTAGGCAACTATGATCCTGTTGAAGAAGCAGGAATAATAAGAAATCTTGGTATCAACACGCCAGACTCTCAGCAAGCGTTTTACGTTGACAAAACTACCGCTGATAAGTATAACTTAAGAACTGTAATGGATATGTTAAACCCTGAAGTTGCAGCACTATTTACAGATCCTGAAAACCCTGATATGGGAAGAATGACAAGCTGTATTTCTGGTTGGACATGCTACACTGTAAACCTCGTTAAGCAGCGTGCTTACGGCCTAGATACCCTTTACACTAACTTCGATCCAGGTTCAGGTGGTGCGCTTGATGCTGCAATTGCAGGAGCATTTGCTAAGAAGCAGCCAATCTTTACATACTATTGGGCACCGACTGGTCTTATGGGAAAAGTTGACTTAGTAAGATTAAAAGAGCCACCTTTCAACCAAGAGTGTTGGGACGCAATGTCAGTAGTTGTTGAAGCCATTAAAGCCGATGGTAAAGATGCTTACACACCTACATGTGCAACTGAATACAGAGACATGTCTCTAGACAAGTCTGTACTCACTGCTTGGGCGGATACGCATCCAGAAGAAACAGCATTCTTAGAAGCATATAGCTTACCAACTGCCTCAGTTAACCAGTTACTAGCTTTCTATGAAGACGAAGCTGATGGTGATATGGAGCTTACTGCGTTAGAATATTTGGAAAACAATTCTGAATGGAAGTCTTGGATGTCAGCAGAAGTTGCTGCTAAGGTTTCAGGAGCGCTATAAGTTAGATTTAACATAAAAAAAGAGCTCACTCGTGAGCTCTTTTTTTTATAAAATATTCATTATGATCAAAAAATTACTTACCTACTTAACCTTTCCAGTTATCTTCATATGGCTCTTAATATCGAGTTATAGCTCATCAAAAAGAAAGCCCGACAGCGCAATGGAGCTCCTAACAGACCCGAGCTGGTTGTACGATTGGCCTAAATGGCTAGATATCCCGCTAATGAAATGGGTCAATGATGGATTTAAAGTATTTAACGAAGAGTATGGAATTTACTTTGAGTACGTCAACAACTTCCTTCTTGGGGCAATACTTTCTCTTAAGAAATTCTTAATTATGTTGCCATGGCCACTTGTTATTGCTCTTGTTGTAGCAATTGTATTCTTTTCGAGTGGACGAAAAATAGGAACAACTATTTTTGTAGGGCTCTGTACATTTTTTATTGGCTTTCTTCACCCAAGATTCTGGGACAAAGCTATCGAAACAACATCTATCATGTTAATTGGTATTATTATTTGTGTTTTCATTGGTATTCCGTTAGGCATAAGCATGGCCAGGAGTGTAAGAGTTCGAAATGCTACTCTTCCCGTGCTAGACTTAATGCAGACAATACCAAGCTTCTGTTACCTCATCCCCGGGATTATGCTTTTTGGTTTAGGCGCGGTTCCAGCAATCATTGCAACTGTTATATACGCAGTACCACCTTTAATTCGCTTAACAGATCTTGGAATTCGATTAGTTGATACAGAGGTCATAGAGGCTGCTGAAGCATTTGGTGCCAGTGATAAACAAAAATTATTAGGCGTCCAATTGCCATTGGCACTCCCCAATATTATGCAAGGAATCAACCAGTGCACTATGATGGCGTTGTCTATGGTTGTTATTGCCTCAATGATAGGAACAAGAGGTCTAGGAGATGAAGTTTTACTTGGGCTTCAGCAACTTAACGTTGGTAAGGCAACAGAAGCAGGACTAGCGATTGTTCTTTTAGCCATTGTTCTGGATCGAATCACGCAGGCCTATGGTCAAAGAATACAAGAAAGAAATACTGCACCTAAATAAGCTATTATTATGTCAAAAATTGAAATTAAGAATATTTATAAAATATTTGGTCCTAAACCTGAACAGGTTTTACCAATGGTTAAAGATGGAGCAGGTAAAGAGCAAGTTTTGGAAGAGACTGGCCATACAGTTGGCTTAGATAACGTTTCATTATCAATCGAAGAAGGTGAAATTTTTGTCTGCATGGGTCTTTCTGGATCAGGAAAATCGACATTGATCAGACACATTAATCGATTAATCGATCCAACAGCTGGCCAGGTTCTCGTCAATAATGTTGACGTATTAAGTCTTAATGCAAAAGAAATTTTAGAATTTAGAAAAAAAACCATGAGCATGGTTTTTCAGCGATTTGGACTCTTCCCTCATAAAACAATTATTGAAAATGTTGCTTATGGACTTGAAATTCAAGAAGTGCCTGAAGATAAGAGGAAGGAAGTCGCACAAGGTCAAATAGATGCCGTAGGGCTACAGGGCTTTGAGAACCAATATCCTGCGCAATTATCTGGAGGTATGCAACAGAGAGTTGGCCTTGCAAGAGCTCTTGCAACTGATCCGCAAATCCTCCTAATGGATGAAGCGTTTAGTGCCTTAGACCCTTTAATTAGAAGTGAAATGCAAACTCAATTAGTTGACCTTCAATCTAAGCTCAAAAAAACCATTGTCTTTATTACCCATGACTTAGATGAGTCTCTTAAATTAGGCGACCACATCGGAATACTAAATGGTGGCCGATTGGTTCAAGTTGGGCGACCTGAAGACATTATTCTAAATCCAGCTGATGATTACGTCAAAGCATTTGTAAAAGATGTTAATCGCTCAAAAGTCTTAAGGGCTAAAACTGTAATGACTAAAATTAATAAGTTTGATACCTCTGGTATTAATCCCTCTTCAACATACAAGTATGACGAAGATACTTTTATTGAAGATTTAATTCCAAGGGTGTTGAAAGATAGATCTACAATCGAAGTCATCAATAAAGCTGGAACAACTACTGGATACATTTCATCTGAAGAGCTCTCCGAAGCACTCACAAAAACAAATTAATGTCTGAGGGTAATTCTGCTAATAAAAAAAATATAATTATTTCAGCATCAGCTGATGGGCTTGGCTGGTGTATGGCTACTTTTTTAATAGAACAAGGACACACAGTCTATCTATCCGACATTAACCAACAAAAAATTGACGAGGTTCAAAGACACCCACTTTTTAATAAAAAAATCTTCATTGAAAATGTTGATGCGGGTAACCCAGATTCTGTTCGGGCATATTTTGAAACTCTTTCTAAAAAAGTTTCGAGTATTGACGCCCTCATCAACAACGTTGGAATTGCTGGCCCCACTGGGCCAATGGAAGATTTAACGATTGAAGATTGGAAGCAAACAATCGATATAAATTTAAATAGCCATTTTTACTTCACTAAATTTACAATACCTCTTTTAAAGAAAAATAAGGGTGGCTCAATTATCAACCTATCTTCGACTGCCGGACTCTTTGGATTTCCGTTGAGAACTCCTTATGCTGCAAGCAAATGGGCAATTATCGGCGTTACAAAGTCACTTGCCATGGAACTAGGCGAATTCAATATTAGAGTAAATGCAATCTGCCCAGGCTCAGTATCAGGAGATAGAATTAATCGTGTTATTGAGGCTAAAGCCAAATCAATTGACGCTTCTGCAAAAGAAGTAAAAGATGATTTTGAGGCTATGGTTTCACTTAAAACTTTTATAGATAAAGAAGATATTGCAAATATGGCAAGCTTCCTTATATCAAATAAGGCAAGTAAAATTTCTGGTCAAATAATGACAGTAGATGGCAACACTGAGAGAATGGACTAAACTTTAGCTTTCTTTAACTTAGTGGAGGCCTGCTATATATTGAGACAGAGCTTCAATTTCAACTGTAGTTAATCCTTTAGCAACATTTACCATCATCTCATTTGCTCTAGAGACATCAGTAGAGCCTGTTTGCTCATTTATAGAATATTGACGGAATGCTTTTAACTGCGATGCAGTGTAGTCAGCATGCTGCGCACTAATTGCTGGGAAGCCTGCAGTTGGAATGCCTAATCCTTTAGCGCCATGACATGCAATACATGCTGTAGTCTGAGTGTCCATTTTTCCACCAACATAAATCTTGCGTCCGAGCTCAAGAGTTTCAGCATCTGCCTTTGCGCTATTTTCACTTATAGTTTGGATTGAATAGTAAGCCGCAATATCCATCATGTCTTGCTCAGAGAGCATTCCAGCGACACCTGCCATCATTGCATTATTTCTTTCGCCTGACTTAAAGTTCTGCAGCTGTTTTATAAGATACGCCTCACCTTGACCGGCTAACTTGGGGAAAGAAGGAATAGTACTGTTACCTGCAAGACCATGACAACCCATGCATGTTGCAGTCTTTGCTTGACCTACTTCAGCATCGCCAGCAGCAATAATAGGGCTGCTAACAGAAGCTATTAATAAATAAGCTAAAACAATAATGGTCTTTTTCATTCTCAATCTCCAAAAAATTCAAAGAAATTATACGTGAAAAATAATGGTTTCGTAAACTTCAATTAGGACAGTTTTTATACTAATATTATTGCTTAGGATTCTGCATAGAAAGGTATTCAGCAATAGAGCGTTCAAATCCTTCAGCCATTGGGGCCATTGCATTCATGTATGAATTTTGTCGCTCACCTGACTGGAAATATTCTAATTGCTGAACGATCCATTCAACATCTTTTCCAGCTAATGAAGGTATATTTGCATCTGTCGAATACCCGCCCTGACCATGACAACTGGTACAGCCCAACGCACTAAACATTGCTTCACCTTCACTATTAGCTTTTGAGCTTAATGCAAAAAAAACTAAAGAAATTGTAATCAACATCAAAAAAAACTTCTTCATCAAACCTTTATCCTAATATAAATTAGTAAGTAAATTATACCCAGTTCTAATTTACTTAAAACTCATAGTATTTTTTAACAATTATTTTCCTTTCCAGGTTGGAGCTCTTTTTTCAGAAAAAGCCATAGTGCCTTCTTTCGCATCATCAGAATTCAACATCTTCTGATAAGCCTTTATTTCTCCAGATCGCATAACTTTATATGCACTTTCCAAATCCATTTGATCGGTGTTTCTTACAACAGATTTTATTGCTGCTAATGAAAGTGGCGCAGACTTCGCGATTTGATGTGCCCACTCTATTGCTGAATCTTGTAATTCAATGAGTGCGCAGCTTCGATTAACTAAGCCAAAGTGTTTTGCCTCATCTACAGCCATTCGGCGTCCTGTCATGAGCATGTCCATTGCTACTGCAGATGGCAAACGTCGCGGCAACCTTAAGACGCCTCCACTATCAGGAATAATGCCCAGTGTAGCCTCTGGAACAAAAAATTCTGCGGTCTCTGCTGCAATTATAAGATCAGCCGCTAATGCTAGCTCAAAGCCTCCACCAACTGCCAACCCATTGACTGCAGCAATGACTGGCTTGTCAAGGTCCCATAACTCGGTGAGCCCTGCAAAACCACCAGGCCCAAAGTCTGCATCAATTGCCTCACCCTCAGATGCTGCTTTCAAATCCCAGCCACCGCAAAAAAAACGATCGCCTGCACCTGTAATGACAGCTACTCGTAAATTATTATTATCTCTAAAACTAATAAATGCATCGCCAAGCGCGTGACTGGTTATTGCATCAATTGCATTCGCTTTTGGTCGGTCTAAAGTGATCAACATTACATCACCATAGATTTTACAATTAACACTATTGTTCATAAATTCCTCAATTAAAAGGCTGATTAACCTAAGTTTAACTTAATTAGAGCATCGACTGCAATAACTCCACTCCCACCTTTCAATACTAATAATGGATTAATGTCCAATTCAGCAATATCATTTTCACTAATTAGTTTGATGACAGACATTACGGCATCAATGATCGCTTCAAGATCTCCCAGCGGACTATTTCTATAACCATTAATTACTGGGTAAATCTTTAATTTTGTCAAAGCCATTGAAGCATCTTCTCTACTAACTGGCAGCAGCAATGGACAGCTATCTTTGAAAAGCTCTACCAAGATACCGCCACTTCCAATAACAATGTATTGACCAAAAATTGGATCGTGATCCATTCCAATGATTAATTCAGCTACTGGATCGTGAACCATTTTTTCAATAAGCAGAGATGGCCCAATCTTGAATAAATCTTGGCAAGCTTTTTCTAGCTCTATAGGGTCATTTATATTTAGAAGAACAGCACCTAAATCTGTTTTATGGACCAACTCGACATTTGAAACTTTTAATGTCACTGGGTAATGTATTTTGTCAGCAACAATTAACGCCTCAGAAGAGCTGCTAATAATTTCACCATCAGGCACAGGGACTCCATATTTTTTTAACAATTTCTTACCCTCAAACTCTGTTAAAGTTGAGCTTTTATTAGGGTCTGATGGTGAGCGTAATATGTCTATTGATTGCATTTCACTCTTCTGAAAGGAGAGCCCAATTCTATAGGAGTGATTAAGCGCTTTTAAGCAAATATCCAGTCCTATCATAGGCGCAATGCCATATTTTTTGCATTCTTTAATGATCCTTTTAGGCATACAATCTGCAATTGAAGCCAATACTATAGCCTTCTCACTTGTTCCAGAGATCGCGTCAGAGAGGGCCAATAAGGTTAAGTCCCAATCTTTTTGCTCTGACTTTTGATTACTTGGCCAGTCCAATAGCAACATTGTCGCAGCAAAATTACCACTAATCATCTGCTTAAAGCACTCTGAGGTTCTTTTTCGGTCACCCCAAATAAACGTATGGTAGTCAAGCGGATTATCAACCTCAACATAATCATTAAGCGTTTGCTTGACTCTATTTTTGTGAGGGTTATCAAGACTAGGAAAAGTAATATCTAAGCCGTCAATTAAGTCTGCCATCATTCCCGCCTCCCCTCCAGAGCAGCTCATAGATGCAACTCCATTATGGTCGATGACCCCTAAAACACTTAGTAGTTTTAAAGTTTCAAGAAACTCTGGAACAGTATTCACTCTAGCAATGCCTAGTCGCTCAAAAAATGCACTAAAAAGCTGATCTGAACCTGTCATTGAGCTTGTATGACTTAGCGCAATCTTCGCAGAGGCATCTGTTCGTCCCGACTTAATTGCAACAATTGGAATCTTCTTTTTGAGAGCTCTTCGTGCAGCAATATCAAACGATTCAATATCAGAAATTCCTTCGATATGAAGACCTATTGCGCTGACTCTATTGTCATCAAGCATCGCATGAATAATATCTGCAATATTTGTGTTTGTTTGGTTGCCAAGAGTAAACATATAGGCAATTGGCAGGCCTATTGCTTGCATCGTAATGTTAAGGCCTATATTGCCACTCTGAGTAATAATTGCAACTCCACTTGAAACCGCCTCACAACCATGAACATCTGGCCACAAAGCAACCCCGTCAAGACTATTGATAAAGCCATAACAGTTCGGACCAATTACTGGCATTCCATCAGCCGCTGCTACCAGCCTCTGATTACGCTTTATTCCTTTCTCTCCGACCTCTCCAAAGCCAGAAGCGTACAAAACTGCTCCGCCGCCTCCAATAGACTTCAAGTCAGCAACTATATCTATAGCAGATTCGGCATTAACTGCAATAAATGTTGCATCTGGAGCTTCGGGAAGGTCTTTGATGTTTCTATAACACTTAACCCCCTCAAGAGAATTTAAGGTTGGATGGATTGCCCAAATTTTCTGGCTATAACCTAATTTTTTACTTTCTCTAATGGCAAAATCAGCACCACGATTTCCAACCACAGCGATTGACTGTGGAGATATTAAGCGACTCAAATTAGCTCTACTCATAAAGGACTACTCAAATGGCCTGAGTAGAGACCTTGAAATAATATGTCTCTGGATTTCACTCGTTCCATCCCAGATTCGCTCAACTCGATGATCTCTCCATATCCTCTCCAAAGGAAGCTCCTCCATCAAGCCCATCCCTCCAAGTATCTGAATGGCTTCATCAGAAATCATCGCAAGTGTCTCTGTAGCTTTAAGTTTTGCCATTGCGGCATCACTATTAGTCATCTCTCCTTGATTGTCCTTCCATGCAGCTTTTAAAGTTAATAGCTCAGCAGCATGAAGCTCCATTGACATATCTGCAAGCTTAAAAGAAACCCCTTGAAACTTACCAATCTTTTGACCAAATTGTTCTCGCGTTGCAGCCCACTCTGTTGCAATCTTTAATGCTCTTTCAGCCCTACCAAGACACATTGCTGCAACCGATAAACGAGTAGCTCCGAGCCATTCATTTGCCACATCGAATCCATGGTCTACCTCACCCAATACTTGCGACTCATGTACGCGGCAATTATCAAAATTAAGAATAAAGTTGTGATAGCCCCTATGAGAAACACTTTTGTATCCAGGCTCTACTGAAAATCCTGGTGTACCCATATCGACCAAAAAGCTAGTTATTTTTTTTCTCTCGCCCCTAGAGGTCTTCTCAGTTCCAGAAGCTGCAAATAAAATAACATAGTCAGCGACATCGGCATGACTAATAAAATGCTTTGAGCCATTAATTACAAAAAATTCTCCATCTCTCTCGGCCTTGCACTGCATGGAGCGAACATCTGATCCAGCGTTAGGCTCTGTCATTGCAAGACATTCAACCTTTTCACCTCGAATCGTTGGAATTAAATAGTTTTCAATTTGTGCCCCTTGGCAAGCAAGCAAAATATTGCTCGGTCTTGCTACAATATATTGAAGGCCAAAGTTTGCTTTGCCTAACTCCTTCTCTAAAAGACATAAGGTCAAAGTATCCAGTCCACCCCCGCCATGTATTTCAGGCATATTACTAGCATAAAGACCTTGCTCGATTGCCTTTTGCTTGATATTTTCAGCTAGAGATTGTTCAATTTTATTGTTTTTTTCAACATCATCTTCATGAGGGTAAAGCTCTTGCTCCACAAAACTCTTAACGGAATCGATAATCATTTCTTGTTCACTTGAAAGGCCAAAATCCATCTCTACTCCTAAAAATTTAATTAAAATGCTTTATTTTTTAATCGCCATAACGCGCCCTTTTTGACTTGGTGTAGGCAATTTTTGATGAGAAGCCCAAATCTTTCCAAGTATGTCTTTAACAGCTGGTTCAATTTCACATGCCTTTGCTTTTTTCATATCAACATGAATTAGCATTTGCTCCGTTGTAGCTAACAAGTCACCACTTTCAGCATGAAACATTTGATGAAAAATATGGAGTTTTTTTGCATTTAAGCCAAGTATTTGGGTGGTAAATTTCAAAGGCTCTCCCTTTGAAGCCTCCAAATAAAAGTTTATATGCGTTTCGACAGTATAGAAAGACTTACCAGCCAATCGATAGTCATTGTCAATGCCAATGTATTGAAATAAAGCGTCTGAGGCATCGCCAAAAGCATACAAATAAAATGACTCACTCATATGGCCGTTATAGTCAATCCAGTCTGGCCTGACTTGCGCTTGATATAACTCCAAAGGCTGGCTTAGTTTGTCCTCTAAAGAAAAGTATTGGTACTCTCTTTTAAGATATATTTCATTATCCATATGATGTCAGAATGCCTAATAGAATTAGAATGTTATGAGATGTCAATTAATAAAGATTATATAATGACAACGTCTGCACCGAACTACTTGAATTATGCATAATTTCTACCGCAACGCAAAATTTCTTTTATCCTGCCCATCCATTAAAGGCTGTCCAGAAGACGCTGGATATGAGGTTATTTTTGCAGGCCGCTCAAATGCAGGCAAATCTAGTGCAATTAATACGCTCACAGAACAAAAAAAGTTAGCAAAAGTTAGTAGGACTCCAGGAAGAACCCAGCACTTAGTATTCTTTGAGCTTGATAAAGATCGAAGACTTGTGGATTTACCTGGCTACGGGTATGCCAAGGTGCCAGATTCTGTAAAACAAAACTGGCATAAAAATATGAGTGAGTATTTTGATAGCAGAAAGTGTATGAAGGCTGCAATACTAGTAATGGATTGTCGCCACCCATTAAAGCCCTTTGATCAAATGATGCTTGAGTGGTCTATTACCAATAATGTGCCTACAAATATTCTACTAACAAAATCCGACAAGCTAAAAAAGGGAGCTGCAAGCTCAGCCAAACTTGCCGTCTTGAAGGCGACCAAAGATTATCCGTCGATAAGTGTTCAACTTTTTTCATCTCTAAAAAAAGAGGGAGTGCCTGAGCTTTGTGGTTATCTAGATAAAATATTTGAAATAAATAATGAGAGTTAGCTTAGACCTCTCTTTAATTAAAGCTAACGATACAATTATTGTAGCAAACAATCGCCAAGTTTTAGCAATCAAAAAATCAATATCTGAACTCAAAGGCACCTCAAGAATGCCCAAAGTGTCTTCTTATAAATCTTGGCTTGAGGGCTACTGGAATCAAAATAACCCATCAAGGAGTACTCGCTTATTAACTCAATTTGAATTAAGATTTTTATTAAAAGAAATTAGTAAAGATGAGGTGACAAGTAATCCTGAAACATTTATTGATGAGTTAATTAAAAGCTACACAATTTGCAAAACTTACTTTATAGAAATATCCGAACTATCTAGCTTTGGCGCTAGTCCGCCTAGACTCTTTATAGACTGGATAAGAAAATATGATAAGTTCAAAAAAGATCACAATTGCATTGACCATTCAGACCTCTTCAGCGACTCTCTTGAATCTCTTAAAGTTCACAATAAAAATGGAAAATATTATTGTTATGGCTTCAATGAGCCAACGCCTGAACAACAAAAACTTTTTGAAATATTAGAATGTATTCCTTTATTGCAAAAAAATGAAAATACTAATATTCCTGCTTATTCCTTCATTGACCAAGAGACTGAGTTAAAAACAATAGCAAAATGGGCAAAAGAGATTAGTATAAAAAATCCAGATAAAAAAATTGGAATTGTTATCCCAAATCTAAAAGAATTACAGCATATTGTAAAAACCACTTTTGACCTTGAGTTTGCTTCAACCCTAATCGAGACTCATCAAAAGCCATACAACATTTCTCTTGGCATACCGCTTGGACAATACCCACTCATTCAACATCTTTTCTCTGTTTTAAAAATTTCAACTCAATTTATGAGGGGTTGTATTGATCATGAATTATTGATCAAAGTAGTTACTTCGCCTTATATTAAAGATGCCAGCAAGGAGTTAGATGCTCGAGCGTTGTTAGTTAATAAAGTTTTGAAAATTGGCGCATCAGAAAGCAAGGTTAATAAAATTATTTCTTTATTAGATAGTTGTCCGTCTCTTAAAGAAATTTTTATAGGCATAAATACAGTCAATATCTCTAAAACTACATCTCTTGATGGCGCTCTAAACTCTATTCACTTATTGCTTACTTATTGGGGCTTTACATCAGATAGAATTCTATCAAGCAGTGAATATCAAATATTTGAAAAGTATCAAATTGAAAGTTTAATTCTAAATAAGTTATCCATTTTCTATAAAAAATCAAACCTATTTGATGCCTTAGAGATCTTAAGCGCTCATATAAATGCTGTTATTTTTCAACCAAAAAGTGGCCTATCAAATATCCATATATTGGGCTTTCTTGAGGCAGAAGGTATATTTTTTGATCATGCATGGGTATCCAGCATGACAAGTAACTTCCTTCCAGGAAGAATAAAAATGCCATTATTTATTCCGCAAAAAACTGCAATAGAATATAAGCTGCCGAACTCAAGCTTTCTACTAGTCGCCAAAGAAAGCAAAAAAACTTTAGAAAACTTAAATAATTTAAGTTTTGATACTACATACAGCTATTCAAAAAACTCAAGTAATCGGGAGGAACTTCCTACACCCTATTTAGACTTTGATGATTATCTCTATGAAGATCTATCTGAAGAGTTATCCAGAGAAATGGAGTATTTTAAAGATTTCAGCGCCCCTAAAATTGATGAACCCTCTATAAAAAAAGGCGTTAAAACTCTTCAAGATCAGATGAGTTGTGGGTTTAAAGGATTTGCAAGCCGCCTTAGTATCGACAATTTTGATGAGCCACATATTGGAATAAGCCGCCTTGAGCAGGGCAATTTAATACATAAAATCTTGGAAACTTTCTTCAATGAAACTCCTACTAGCACTAAATTATTACAGCTTTCTGACAATGAGCTGACTCACTTGATAGAGAAACATACTGAGTCTGCAATTTTAAAAACGCCCCAATCAAACTTTAAGGTAAATGAAAAAAATAGACTATTAAGAATTATTCATGAATATGTTAATCTTGAGAGAAAGCGAGATTACTTTGAAGTAGTAGAAACGGAATCAGCATCTGAAGTTAATATTGAGGGCTTAAAGTTTTCAACACGTATTGACCGCATGGACCGTATGGCTTCTGGCTCAAAAATTATAATTGATTATAAAACTGGAAAAAATGTTAAAGCGAGCCATCTTACTGGAGATCCTTTAGAGCAAGCTCAACTCCCAATTTACGCGATAACAAATTCAGTTGAAGGTGTTGCATTTGCAATTATTAACTCTAATAATTGTGAGTTTAAAGCAATAACTAAAAATAAATTAGAACTACCTTTAAGTAAACAAGCAAGTAATAAAATGCCAGATTGGGATAATCAAGTCACTGAATGGACGTCAAGCTTAACTATGGCTAGCCAAGATTTTCAAGCAGGGGTTGCAAGTGTTTCACCAACAAAACATGCATGCGATTACTGTGATTATGACCTACTTTGTAGAATCGAGAAACCTGGTAATAATTGATAGTCTTTCTTGAACTATCTCCTCTGCAATATTGATATTAGCAAGTTTTGAAATCTGAATTGACTTAAGAAGTTCCAGTAATTTTATTATTGGCTTTATATTTATGCCCAAGCAATCAAAAGCCGTCAGGATTAGTTGAAACCTTCTATGGCGCCTCAATCCGTCATTTTTTAAGTAGAAATTTAAGATCGCATGAGGACTAAATGATAAAAAATTCATAGCAAGATGATGCCATTCTGAAACGAGTTCAGCAATTTGTTGGAAATCCCTTGGACACCTAAGATGATCGCAAAGTGCCTCAATATTTTGAAGTTTTTGATTATATAGCCAAAGAGAAAAAGTTACTTCGGGCAGCTCAATTGATTGATCAAGTAATTTGAAATTATTATCATTACTAACCTCTAACATTGGAAATAGCCTTTCATAGGCGCCAGATTTAATTAATACTTCAAAAAATATAGATGGCGATTCTGTCTGCATTGAAAGAGAGATTTCTTTAAAAACGCGCTCGGGTGTAAGTGCATCAACCTCACCAGAGGCAACCATTTTTTTTATTAGCTGTAACGTTTTATCATCAATCGTAAAACCTAGATTAGAGAAGCGAGATGCAAACCTTGCAGTCCGTAATATGCGAACTGGATCTTCTGAAAAAGCCTCAGATACGTGTCGGAGTTTTTTCTTTTTTATATCTTCTATTCCGCCATAAGGATCAACGTAACTTCCATTACCATCTTTTTTTTGGGCAATTGCATTAATCGTTAAATCCCTTCTTGAAAGATCCTGCTCAAGCGTTACAGTTGTAGATGTATCAAATTCAAAGCCGGTATAACCCGAACCAACTTTGCGTTCAATTCTGGCAAGTGCATACTCATCATGAGTTTTTGGGTGAAGGAATACGGGAAACTCTTTTCCAACCTGACGATAGCCTAGTGACAAAATTTCCTCAGGAGAAGAGCCAACAACTACATAATCTTTTTCTGTTGTTTCCGTGGCCACACCTAAAATTTGGTCCCGAATAGCGCCGCCTACTAAAAATATTTCCATAATTATTAACTGCAGATATTAAAGATGACTGTAAATTTCTCTTATAATACACGAATGGATAAAAAGAAGAATATATCACCCGAAGCATACCATATTACTCAAGAATGTGGCACCGAGCCGCCTTTCTCTGGTGAGTATTATAATCACAATGAAACAGGTGACTACCTCTGTATATGCTGTGACGCCGTATTATTTGAATCGAGCACTAAATTTGATTCAGGAAGTGGTTGGCCAAGCTTTTATGAACTTGCAAAAAGTAGCTGTGTTCGTCAACTAGAAGATGACTCTTTGGGCTATGTTAGAGTCGAAGTTAGATGTGCGTCTTGTGATGCCCACTTGGGGCATGTTTTTCCTGATGGACCTCAGCCCACAGGAAAACGTTATTGCATTAATTCAGTTGCTTTAAATTTTTCAGAGAAAAAGTAAAATATTTACTGTTCGAATGAGTTAAAACAAAAGAACCATTGCGGCTAAAAAAAACAAAAAAATTGAGAACCCTTTTTTGAGTTTTTTACTATCAACTATATGCGTCACCTTTGCGCCTAATGGCGCAAATATAATACTCATTGCAGCAATGGTTATGAGTGATTTAAAATCAACAAAGCCAAGGCCGCTTACTACCAATTCGTTATCCATTCCAGCTAACACAAATCCAATAGAGCCTGCTATTGCTATAGGCATTCCAACAGCCGCAGAGGTAGCAATTGCGTTCTTTATATCTACATTGTTATAAGTTAAAAATGGCGTTGTCATTGTCCCACCTCCAATGCCTACTATTGCAGACACTAAACCAATAATATAGCCAGCACAACTCCATGTCCATCGAGATAAGTTATCAACATGTCCAGATGCACTTATTTGAAACCACATAATAAGCGCAACACCAATCTCAAAACAAGCAAAAAATATTCTCAAAAAATCAAAGCTTAGATACTTTGCAACTAAAGCGCCACTAAATGAACCTAAAAGGATCGTGGGGGTTAGTTTAATAAAGTTTTTCCAAAGTATTGCCTTGTGCTTGTGATGCGCATAAACACTTGAGATTGAAGTAAACACAATTACCGCTAAAGCCGTGCCAATTGAAGTATGCATTAAAATTGATTTATCAACAGTTGGCGCTAAAAGATACATCAATATTGGGACAATTATTAATCCACCACCTACGCCTAAAAGGCCCGCTACAAAACCAGATGATGCACCTAAAACCAACAAAAGAATTAATGTTTCACCCATTACACTACCTAATGATTATGAATCTGTAAAAAGATTTAATTTGATTTGGCCCAGATATGCTCTGAGAAATGTCGGCGGCACATTGACTGATATTGGTCGTTACCTCCAATAACAACTTGGTCTCCATCACTAATGACCTTCCCCTCACTATCCATGCGCACGACCATTGTTGCTTTACTCCCACAATGGCAAATAGTTTTTAATTCAATAAGATTGTCTGCCCAAGCCAATAAATGCTTACTTCCCGGGAAAAGCTCGCCTCTAAAGTCAGTCCGAATACCGTAACAAAGAACAGGGATATCTAAATTATCAACGACCTGTGTAAGTTGCATGACTTGCTCCCGAGATAAAAATTGACTTTCATCAATAAGTACACAGTTAATCCTATCTTTATCATTTTGCCCAAAGAGTATTTTATATAAATCATCCTCTTTACGAAATAGATGCGCTTCTGTCTCTAGGCCAATTCGTGATGTTACTTTGCCAACACTGTAACGGTCATCAATTGCTGCGGACAATACAAAAGGTCGCATTCCTCTTTCTTTATAGTTGTATGCAGACTGCAGAAGTGAAGTTGACTTACCCGCATTCATAGAAGAATAGTAAAAGTAAAGCTTAGCCAAAATTCAACTCCATAGTGATAAACAATTCAATATTATAACCCTTGGCATCACATCAAAATATGACATCATTGTAGCTCTTTAAGATCATAGTACTCTTTAAGGACTTCGGGATTTTCTAGAGCTGTTTTATTATCAATTGGCAAGTTATGAATTGCCTTCTGAACTGCCAACTCAACAATTTTTCCGCTCTTGGTTCTAGGAATATCGGAGACTTGAATTATTATGTCTGGAACATGTCTAGGTGAAGTGTTGCTTCTAATTTGACGGACTATTTTATGTTTTAGCTCATCACTCAATTTCAAGCCTTCATTCAACTTTACAAATAAAATGATTCGTGAGTCATCATCAAAGGCTTGCTCTACAACTACCGACTCTAAAACTTCAATTAGTGTTTCAACTTGTCGATATATTTCAGCTGTTCCAATTCTCACTCCGCCTCGGTTAAGGGTCGTATCTGACCTCCCATAAAAAATCATTCCATTCGTTTCCATGAGCCTCACATAATCGCCATGGCACCAAACATTAGAGTAGCGTTCAAAATATGAATTTTTGTATTTATCCATATTTTTATCGTTCCAAAACATTACCGGTTTTGAAGGAAAAGTATTAGTACATACCAGCTCTCCCTTTTCACCAACAACTGACTCACCTAGCTCATTCCAAACTTCAACAGAAAGGCCAAGTCCTCGAGTTTGTAACTCGCCTTGATACACTGGAAGTATTGTAGAGCCCAATACAAAACAAGAAACAATATCAGTGCCACCTGAAATGGAGGATAAACATATTTTTTCCTTTACACACTCATATACATAATCAAAACAATCCGCACTTAATACTGACCCTGTTGAAAGCATCATTCTTAAATCTTTTAAATTATGAGATGTATTGGGATTGAGGTTTGTTTTCCGGCAAGTATCCAAAAACTTTGCAGATACACCCATCACATTAATTTGCTCTTGATCTACATAGTCAAACAAAATACTATCGTTATGTTTAAGAATCGGCGAGCCATCATAGAGCATTAACGTTGCGCCAGAAGCTAAAGAGCTAACGAGCCAGTTCCACATCATCCAACCACAGGTAGAAAAATAAAAGATTCTTTCCCCCTCTTTAATATCACAGTGGAGAGTGTGCTCTTTTTTGTGTTGAATTAGAGTCCCGCCAACTCCATGAACAATACACTTTGGAATGCCAGTAGTTCCAGATGAAAATAAAATATAGAGTGGGTCATTAAACGCAACAGATTCAAAAATTAATTCAGGAGTTACTTCCTGTTCAACAACTTCATCGAAGGCTGAAAAAGAATTAAGGTCACCAAAAGAAGATCGTTCGTCAATATAACGAACCAACAAAGTGTTCTCAATAGATGGCAACTTGAAAATTATTTCTGCATTCTTTTCAAGGCAATTAAAAACCTTTCCGTTATAAAGATACGCATCTACACAAATAAATACTTTAGGCTTAACTTGGCCAAATCGATCTAGGACTCCTTGGACCCCAAAATCAGGAGAACAAGATGTCCAAATTGCACCAATACTAGATGTTGCCAACATTGAGACCACCGCTTCGGACATGTTAGGAAGCAAGCCAGCAACACGGTCGCCTTTTCTAACGCCACTTTTCTTAAGCCAATGAGAAAGCCTTGCAACCTGATTGTATAATTCAGAGTGCGTTAAAGAGCTTTTATATTTATCCTCTCCCCAAAAAACAATAGCAGGTGTTTGATCTCTTTTGGATAATAGATTTTTTGCGAAATTTAATTTAGAATCTGAAAACCATTCTGACCCTAAAAAATCATCGCCATTTTTTAAAACCTCTTTAGAGTCTTTCTCCGCAATAATTTTAGAATATCCCCAAAATAACTCCCAAAAAGACTTAGGATATTTGCATGACCATTTATACAAGTCATGAAAATTTTCCAAACTTATATTGAACTTTTTATTAGCTTCCTGGATAAACTCCCAGGCCTGGGAATTTTCTATTTCGCTTAAAGTTGGCTTCCAAAGTAACGCACTCATTAAGACTCAGTTTTCAGCTCTCTTCTAAGTACTTTACCAACATTTGTTTTGGGGATTTCCTTAATAAACTCAACATGCTTAGGCACCTTATAAGCTGTTAATTTTTCACGGCAAAAGCTAATAATCTCTTCTTCAGAAAGAGATTTTCCCTCATGAAGAACTATAAACACTTTGACAAGCTCTTGAGAAGCCTCACCCTTAATTCCAACACATCCACACTCAAGTACGGCTGGGTGCTCATTAACAACAGCCTCCACCTCATTTGGATATACATTGAAACCCGAAACGATGATCATATCTTTTTTACGATCAACAATGAAAATATTACCAGTTTTATCTATTCGAGCAATATCGCCCGTCATAAACCAGTTATTTTTATCAAGGCCAGTAACTTCCGAATTCCAATAGCCACTCATCACTTGAGGACCACGAACGCAAAGCTCTCCAACAGCATCAGTCTCTGTTAAAACATTGCTATCCTCATCACGAATTTCAATTTCAGTAAACGCAGCGGGCAAACCTACAGAGCCAGTAAATTCAGTTTGCTTATAATCAGGGACGCTCACCAATGGAGAAGTCTCAGTTAAGCCATAAGCCTGCCAAATAACCGATTGAGTAGTTTCATACCACCTTTTAGCAGTCGTATCTAAAGCAGCCATTCCACCACTTAATGACATCAGCAAGTTGCTAAAATCTAACTCCTTAAAGCCATCATAATTTAATAACGCCTCATAAAGAGTGTTTACGCCTGAGATCATATGGAACTTGTGTTTTTTCATAATTGAAACAAAAGTTTTAAGGTCTCTTGGGTTCGTAATAAGTACACTTTTACCGCCAATATGAAACAGCATGAAGTTGTGCACTGTTAAAGCAAAAATATGATAAAGAGGTAGTGGGCAGATTGCAATTCTCTGATCATTTCTCGATTCATCATACATTTTTGGGTTTATTGTGAAAAACGCTTGGATAATGTTTGCAAGGATATTTCGATGAGACAATACTGCGCCCTTTGAAACTCCTGTTGTGCCTCCAGTGTATTGAAGAAAAGCTGTACTATCAATAGAAACGTCAACTTTAACTGGGGTTGCTCCTGAATTATCACTTAATACTTTATCAAACATTACTGCGCTATCAATGTTAAATTTGGGTACTAATTTTTTAACTTTTCTAGTCACGAAGTTAATAATTTTCCCTTTAAATCCAAGAAGGTCACCAACAGTTGTAATCATAACTGTTTCTACATTCGCAAGATTAGACTTCTCTACTACATTAGCGACACCCTCCCAAACTACCAATACTTTAGTTTCACTATCTTTAAGAACATGCTCTAATTCTCTTTGCGTATAGAGAGGATTAATATTAACAACAACGATGCCGGCTTTCAATGCGCCATATACAATTACAGGGTAGGCAAGCATATTTGGCATCATCACAGCTATCCTATCTCCCGCCTGGAAATTATTAGTCAACCACGAAGCAAAAGCATTCACCTTCTCTGAAAGATCTTCATATGACATTTCAACACCAAAACTTTCAAAAGCCATTTTTCCGTTGTGTTCTTGACAACAGCTGTCAAAAAACTCTACTAAATTACCATGTTTTTTAAAAAACTCTGTCTCTTCGAGCGTTTTTGGTATTACTGTTTCCATGCTTTCCCCTTATGTTTATTGATTAACTTTTCTCAAGCCTATTTATCAGTATTTCTTTGTATTGATTATAAACCTCTCCATCCTTCTTAAATGCAAAACAAGAGTTTGTAAATTTTTTTTCTATTGACTTGGCTTCCTCTAATGAGATTTTTTTATCCTCACTGCCAGTTTTTTCTTTCCAAAGAGTTTGATAAGCAATCGTTCCGGCATAAGCCAATAAGTCAGTAATATGCCTACATCCTTTTTCACCGCCCATTGTTTTTATAACCTTTCTGTTAAAACCAGCAATTAAATATTCGCCTTTTAAATTTTGGCAATTTTGTACTGCTTGCGGGCAAACATTGTATGGAGATGCATTAATTACTGCTTCTATATCGATAATTTTCCTGTCGTCATCAAGAGTTAATCGGACAGCCATATCATGGAGAGGCTCTCCAGCGCTAATGTAGCCTCTGTGCATATTTTCAAATGAATACGTTTTGCTATCTACAAGGAAGACCTCAATGTCCCAAAGCCCATCATCTCTCAGATAACCTTTGCCTTCAATGGTTCTATTGTGCTTTAAATCTCGCTTTAATGGCTTCGATAGCATTTATTATTTATCCTTATAAAATTCGACTTTTTGAATTAGCATACTGCTTTTCTAATTCTAACACTAAATCCTCAACACTTGGAACATTGGAAATAGAGCCAACGCCTTGACCTGCTGAAAAAATATCACGCCACCTTTTAGCGGTCACCTTGCTTATATCAAAATCTACTTTAAGTTTTTGTTTGATTAGAGGCATTATCATTTTCTTTAAATCACCCAATGTTCTCTTAAAGCCAACATCTTTAGATGAAATTCCAGCATTTTTTAGTGATTGCTCGAGCCAGTTTCCATTAACGCCAGTAATTTTATTAGACTTAATAATGTCGCTTGCTGAGGCGTTAAGTATCATCTCTTTATACTCATCAGTTGCGTCGCTTTCTTTTGTTGCAATAAAGCGAGTTCCCATATAAGCCATGTCAGCGCCCATAGCTTGGATTGCCAAAACTGAATCACCTGAGCTAATACTTCCGCCCACAATAATTGTTCCATCAAAAATCTCTCTCACTTCAGATACAAAAGCAAATGGTGATAATTCACCAGTATGCCCGCCTGCACCATTACAAACCAATATTAAACCGTCAACTCCAGCATCAATTGCTTTCTTTGAGTGGTATAAATTAATAACATCTGAAAAAACTAGCCCACCATATTTATGAACTTTTTCAACAACCTCTTTGGGATTACCAAGTGAAGTAATTACGATTGGTGGCTGGTGTTTAAGAATTAAATCTAGGTCATCATTACTCCGAGCATACATTTTACTAACAATAAGGTTAACCGCCCAAGGAAAGGCTTCTTTACCTGAGCCTAAAGCTTCGGTTATTTCAGAAAAAGCTTGATCAAGCGCTTCTAGAGTTCGACAATTAGCTGATGGAAATGATCCAACAATTCCCGCCTTTGATGATGCAATAACAAGTCTCGCATTAGAAACGATGAACATTGGTGACTGAATAATTGGCAGCCTTAACTTATTGATAAAATTTTGTTTTTTCATTTAATTTCTTATATTTTTAAGTATTCCAGCTGCGCCCATTCCAGTTCCAATACACATTGTGACCATGCCATAATCAATATTTTCTCGTTGCATAGCAGACACTAAAGTAGCAATCCTTATGGCCCCTGTGGCGCCTAATGGATGCCCCAGAGCAATTGCACCCCCAAGTGGGTTGACTTTTTCAGGATCAAGGTCCAGCTCTTTAATTACAGCTAAAGACTGTGCAGCAAAGGCTTCATTAAGCTCAATCCAACCAATATCATCAAGACTTAAACCTGTTGATTTTAAAACTTTAGGGATTGCCTTAACTGGGCCAATTCCCATAATTTCTGCAGGAACACCTGCAACTGAAAAGCCCATGAACTCAGCTTTTGGTGTTAAATTATATTTCTCAACTGCCTCTTCACTTGCAACAAGAACTGCGGCCGCAGCATCAGACATTTGTGAACTGTTTCCTGCAGTAACTGAACCATCCAGTGCAAATACAGTTCTTAGTTTTGCCAAAACTTCAAGACTTGTATCTTCCCTTGGCCCTTCATCTTTAGAGACAATATTAGAACGAGTTGTATATTCATTAGAGTTAATTGAGTAGCCATTTTCAGTTGTTGTGATCGGAGATATTTCATTTGAAAATGAACCATTATTGTTCGCAAGAATTGCTTTTTGATGGCTCGCAAATGCAAATTCATCTTGCGCCTCTCTTGAAATATTATATTTCTGAGCTACCTTTTCTGCTGTTAAGCCCATCCCATATGCAATAGAAATATTTTCATCTGATAAAATTTTAGGATTCATAGATGGCTTGAAGCCAGTCATGGGGACGCTACTCATACTCTCTACTCCAGCGGCTATGACCAAGTCAGCTGATCCCGATTTTACTAAGTCAGCAGCATTGGATACTGACTGAAGCCCTGAAGAACAAAACCTATTTAAAGTGTAGGCAGGAGTTGAATCTGGCAAACCGGCAAGTAAAGTTGCAATACGAGCGATATTAAGACCCTGAGGGCCCTCTGGCATTGCACAGCCGACAATAATGTCATCAATATTTTTATTAATTGCTTCGCTAGCATCGGACGCTTTCAAAACACTTTGTATTGCATGAATCAATAAATCGTCCGCCCTAGTTTTAGACAATAAACCCCTTACTTTGCCAACAGGAGTCCTCTTTGCATCAATAATATAAGCTTTTCTCATAATGATCTCCAGTTAATTTCGAAGTGGTTTACTATTTCTGAGCATAAACTCAATTCTATCTTGCGTTTTCTGAGTACCTAAAAGCTCTACAAAGTACTTTCTCTCAAGGTCTAATAACATTTGTGAGTTCACTGCTGTATTTTCTTCTACTTCAGAGCCAGTCATGACTTTTGCCAAAGAAGTTACGCAGTACTTATCATGCTCTGACATAAAATGGCCCTCATAAAGATTGGCAATTTGAGCCATAATATTTGCATACCCAGCCTTTCCAACAACTTTAAATGTTGCATCTAAAGGAGATTTAAACCCAGATTCTAGTAATGACAGTGCCTGCTGTTTTGCAACATAAAGCAACTCATTTGGATTAGCAATAATTACATCATCACTCTTTAAATAACCCATTTCTCTTGCCTCTAATGCACTTGCCGAAACTTTGGCCATAGCAATTTGCTCAAAATGTTTAGAAAGCAAAGGAAATATATCATCCGCTTCTTTATTGAGAAATGCTCTTACCGCCATTTCTTTACTACCACAACCAGCTGGCAAAGCGCCAATACCTACCTCCACAAGACCGATGTATGAGTTCATTGAAGCGACAACTTTATTACAATGCAATAAAAGCTCACAGCCTCCTCCAAGTGCCAACCCATCAACCGCTGCAATTGTTAATATTTTTCCATGCTTTAAACGCATCAACAGCTCTTGCAACATAGCCACTGTTTTTTTAATGGAGTAAAGCTTACCAAGCTTTGGAAGCCCTGGATTCATAACCTCAAATGCCTTCTTTTTAGCTTTAGAGGCAACTCCCGGATCTTTGTTTAGTAAGCCTAACTTTATAGCTGAAATTATTTCATATAGATTTGCTCCAGCACAAAAATGCTCCTGCTCTTGCTTAAAAATTAAAGCATGAAAGCCATTTTCTTCAAGATAGTCAAGACACTTCGGAAGCTCAGTTAAAACGTTTGAACTTAAAACATTCATTTTTGTTTTAAAAGAAACACTGGCAATACCATCACCGATATCAAGCAACTTAGTTGCCTCACCCTCAAGCAATATATCTTGCTGGTATTGTTTTTCTCCCTCAAGAAGACGCTTATGAAGTTGTCTTTCATAGACTGGGTGAGTGGATCTTGGAATATATTGATTTTTATTCGGATTAAAAGCCCCATCATCTGAATAAACAAAATCTTTGTCCATAACCCAGCTTGGAAGAGGCTCTTGGGAAAGGGTTTTGCCACTACTAATATCAATGTTAAAGGCCTCTCTAACCTTGCTCCAGCCTGTAAGTTGAACCTGCTCAAAAATACCTTTCTGCCATGCAAATCCTGACCTTAGCGCAAGGTCAACACATCTTACTGTTTCAGCAACATGCTCAAGGTGAAAGGCAGCATAATGAAAAACATCACGATGAACCGACCATAAAAATTGCGCTTGAGGATCGTCAGATTTTGAAAGCTCCAATAATGAATTCTCAATACTTCCATTATCTTTGAGTATTTTCTTAACCTTTGAACTAATGGCTTTATCTGAGAGTCTATATTCTCCAGTAGCTGGATCATAGACATTGATATTCTTTCCTACTTTCTCATATATGCCTTTTTTAGTCTTGCTTCCGAGTGACCCTTTTTCAATTAAATGATCTATCCAGTCAGGAAGTTTGAACAGCTCAATCCAGGGATCATCCTTAGCATTTTCATAAACATTCTTAACAACGTTCGACATCACATCAAGACCAACAACATCTAGCGTTCTGAATGTTGCACTAGCAGGCCTTCCAATCCTCTTTCCAGTTAACGCATCAACCGTATCGGCTGAGAGAGAGAAATTTTCAGCATGCCTTAATACAGCCAATAAAGAAAAAACACCTATTCTATTAGCAATAAAAGCTGGGCTATCTTTCGCATACACAACCTCTTTTCCTAATGCAGAGGTAATAAATCCTTCGGCTATAGTCAGCAACTTTTCATCACTAAATGAAGTGCGTATTAATTCAACAAGAGGCAAATATCTAGGAGGATTGAAGAAGTGAACACCAAAAATTCTACTTCTCAAACTTTCTGGAGAATGCTCAGCAATTTTTTGAATTGACAGCCCCGAGGTATTTGTCACCAAGACTGCGCGATCATTTACAAAAGGAGCGATTTTCAAAAAAAGTTGTTTTTTGATATCAATATTTTCAACAATAGACTCAATTATGAAATCACACTGCAATAATGCGCCCAGGTTTTCATACGTTGAAGTCTTAATTAAACTAGCTATTGACAGACTTGCAAACGGCGTAGGCTTTAATTTTTTCAACATAGTGAGAGATTTCTTTAGCGCCTCTTCACTTGTATCAAACATTACCACATCAAACCCTAAATTAGCAAAGTGCGCTGCTATTTGACCGCCCATTGTTCCCGAACCAAGTACTGCAATCTTACTAAAAGCTTTATCAAAATATTGTTTCATAGTTTTCCTATATATTTAATTCTCTAAATTTTCAAAATCATCAACTTTCAATGCTTCGAGAAGAGTGTTGTTCCAACTTATCCAATCGTCTTTATCTCTAGTTGTTAAAGTTTTATTGTCAACAAGACCTTGAAGCCAAAACTCTAAGGTTATGCTCGGCTTATACTTGTAACCTGCTTTTTTTGCTTTGTCTCTAAGCACTTTTAGCTTAAGTCCAGCTTCATAGCCTTGAAACAAAATATAAAAAGGGTGACCAGGTTTTTCTTTTAAGTTTGAACAAATGCATGTAGATAAGTTATCTATCAACCAGTCAATATCAGTAATAGAATTTGAAGTAGCAATGATTAATTTATCATTAATTTTATCGTTAGTAACTGAAAAAGGAAAAAATAGAAACCTTAGTATCGATTTAATAACCTTATTAATTGGCATACTTTCTATATTTTCTCGCATCGCAACATCAGCCTCTTGAGCTAATGTGAGAACTGATAATTTAAGAATGCTTTCAACATTATTATCATTCTGGAACTTTTCCTCATAAAGCTTTATGCATGAACTGATTTCATACATTGCAGAAATTGCATCAGCAAATCGACCGGACACCATCTCTTTTCTTTTTAAAGAGCCTCCCAGTAACAAAGAAGCAATATCGGTTAAAACGGCAAACTTTGCCGATAACACTGATAGGCTTCTGTAGTATAGCTTTGTGGTTTTATCACCGTAAGGTTTTGCTAATCTGCCTCTAGTCCAGGAATAAACAATTGCTCTTGCGATGTTATTAATAAAGCTTCCAACATGAGTTACTAGTGCTTTATCAAAATTCTTTATTGCATCCTTCCCGTCATCATGAAGCGCTGTTAATTCATCTAACAAAGTTTTGTGGCACCTAATCAGGCCCTGTCCAAAAATCATTAAACTTCTAGTTAGAATGTTTGCGCCTTCAACTGTAATTGCAACTGGCGCCCCAGAGTAGACATTTGAAACATAATTTCTTTTACCTTGCATTACCCCTCTGCCGCCATGAACGTCCATAGCATCTATCGAAGAGTTTTGTAATAACTGTGTGTTTCTATATTTCACTATTGCTGAAATAATTGATGGACGGTGTCCAGCATCAAGCGCCCAAGTAGAAAGATTAATGTTTGCAGTTGCTCGAAATGCATTTGTAGCGAGATTCGAAAGTTTTTCTTGGATTCCCTCCATTTTTGCAATTGGAATTCCAAACTGTTCTCGGGTTTGTGCATAGGTGCTAGTAGTTAAAAGCATAGCCTGAGTGGCAGAAGCTCCAGTTACAGGCAACGAAATTCCTCTGCCAACACTTAGGCACTCCATAAGCATTCTCCAGCCATGGCCAATCATTTTGTCACCGCCAATAACCCAGTCCATTGGTATAAAAACATCTTTACCATAAATTGGACCATTTTGAAATGGCTCGCCAATAGGGCGATGACGTGTTCCTATACTTAAACCCTCAGTTTTTCGTGGAATAAGCGCACACGTAATTCCTAAATCATTTTTCTTATAAAGAGGGTGGTCAGCTGGCAATAAATTATCAGGATCATATGCTTTAAAAGCCAAACCAATAACTGTAGCAATCGGCGCAAGAGTGATATACCGTTTTTCCCAATTTAATTTTAAGCCCAAAACATTTTTACCTTCGTGCTCGCCGTAACAGACTATTCCATTATCTTCCAAAGAGCCTGCATCAGATCCAGCGACTGTAGAAGTTAGCCCAAAGCATGGTACCTCTTTTCCTTTTGCGAGTCGAGGCAAGTAATGTTGTTTTTGCTCTTCTGTTCCATACTTTAATAATAGCTCGCCTGGCCCTAATGAATTTGGGACCATAACTGAAATTCCCAAAAATTGAGAAGCCGATGAAAGTTTTCCGACAATTATGGCATGTGCAAAATGAGAAAAACCAAGGCCATTAAATTCTTTTGGAATAATCAAGCCCAAAAAACCTTTATCAAAAATAAATTGCCAAACCTCTTTAGGCAAATCTTCACTAGAAACAATTTCATATGAATCGACCATAGAGCAAAGAGTTTCAACTTCATTATCAACAAAACTTTTCTCCTCAGCAGTCAGTTCAGTAGCCTCAAGGTCTGATAGTTTTTTCCAATCAGGATTTCCTTGAAATAACTCAGCATCCCACCAAACACTTCCCGCCTCAAGTGCAATACTTTCAGTTAAACCAATCGGAGGAAGAGATTTACGCATTGCCTTGTAAAGAGGCTTAGTAAACAATAATAATCTAACACTTGGGACAATGAGTACTCCAATAGCTAGAAGTGCAAGAAGTATAAGCTGAGCGCCAAAATGATCGGCAATTACGGCACCTGGATACGTCAATCCAATAGCCATTAGCCATAATTGCCAAGGTTTGATTTGAAACTTCACTAAAGCTACTAAAATTAATACAATAGAAAGGAAAAAAGATAGTAGCGAATATTGGAATATAGTTTCTAGCATAACAATTAATCCTTATTTAAAGCGTTGTAGTAAATGAATTATAAATTTACTAATTGAATAACTAGTATAGTTATAAAAAATAGATTTTAGTTATCATAATATAATAAAATATTAACATTTTATAATAGTTAGTTAAAGCTATCTTTTCTATGGACGACACTTTATATCTTAGATTGATGTTGAAATAATATGAATACAAATAGCGCAGTTTGGAGATCAATCAAGAGATTACATCAAATTTATCCGGACAAGGTAAATGATATTTGTCATAGAATTGGCTTATCAGGAAGTATGTTGTTAAATCAAAATTTAACGCTTCCAGTTGATGTTTTTTTAAAATTTTTTATAGAAGCTGAATCAGTTTTTAATGATGAATTAATCACAATTAATTATGCTCGATTAGCTCAAATAAGACCAAACTATGCTGAAGCATTTGGCTTGATGTTTGTTTATTCACGACACTTAAAAGAGGGCTTTAAATTACTTCAAGCTTATGTAAATATTGAATTAGAGGGTATTAATTTTGCCATAAGAGAAGAATCAACCGAAGTTAAAGTAATATTTATTGCAAATCCAAATATTAAACATGGATCTATTTATGAGAATCTATGTCTTTCAATACTTGCTGCTTTTATTAGATCTAAAAGATTTCCAATTAGATGCATTAATACAAAAATACTTACTGTTGGAAGCGCCATCAAAGAGGAGTCAGTTTTTAATTGCCCAATAAATTCTCAAAGCTCAGAAACTTCAATTGTTATTAGTAAAAAAAATTATTTAAAAAAGAATGCTATTTCAAACACGCAACTCGTTGATTACTTAAAGGCAATTGCACAAGAAAAAATGCATAAAAAAGATGGCAAGAAAAACCTTATTACAAATATAGAGGTTCTAATGAGCAATTATGAAAATCACTATAGCAATATCAATATTCAAGTAATATCAGACCAACTTGGCATCAGTACTAATAAATTTCGTTACCAGCTATCAAAAGAAAATACAACATTCCGAAAAGTACTAAACAACTTCAAGCTAAAAAAAACCAAAAATATGCTTCAAAGCGGCCTTTCAGTTAAAGTAGTTTCATATCAGCTTGGCTACTCAGATCCCTCTTCATTTGTAAGATGGTTCATTGGCCAAACTAAATTAACACCAACATCATTTAAAGCCAGAAATAAAGATTAAAGCGCTAAGAGATTGGCATTGCCACCAGATGCAGTAGTGTCTTCAGTGATAACCCGCTCATTAACTAATTGCCAAGTCTCATAAAGCGAGCTCATAATTGGAACAATCTCTGAACGAAAGTCAAAAATTAACCTTTCAACTGATATTAAGCTGCCAAAATAAAGCACTACTTTATACGACCCACTTCTCATTAAGTTAAGGCTCGGTCCATTAGTTAGCCTGAATATATTTTCCTTACTAAACCCTAATGCAATTAAAGAGTTGTATTCGTCTTCTTGAATAAGACTGATAACACTGTTACCTAATACAAGAGACAACAAAGTTTGTTTAAGTGTGTCGACCTCTGTTGGACCAAGGCATAGCGCAGCCCCCTTGGGTTTATATCGAATATTATTTGATTCTCCAGTAGGTCCAGGTAAGGAAATCTTGGCTGAATATTTAGATACTTCTTCATATAAAAAATCAAAAAAATCACTTTCAATAAATGAAAACTTTTTTTGCATTTTAGATATCAAACCTGTAGTTATTAGGTTACTTGGCAAAATCAAATCATTAACTTCTGTATTACCATAGAGTTTAAGCTCATGATCAGTTGCCTTAGTTGAAGCTATACTCTGGCTGTATCCATGCAGTGAGCTTGGGCCACCTGCCTTGGGGCCAGTTCCCGACAAGCCTTCACCACCAAAAGGCTGAGATCCAACAATAGCGCCAATTTGATTACGATTCACATAAATATTTCCAGCATTGACCCTAGATGTAATTTCCTCTACTTGCTTGTCAATTCTGGAATGAATACCAAACGTCAATCCAAAGCCTTTGTTATTTAAACGATCAATCATATCCTCTAATTCACTACTCTTATATGAAATAACATGAAGAATTGGGCCAAAAAATTCTTCATTAATTTCATCAATAGATTTGAGATGGATAATAGTTGGAGAGACATAATAACCAGCATTAAGATTGCATTGAATTTCCCCAATTATTTGGCTTCTTTTTCTTGATTGATCAATATAGCCTTGAAGCTTTAGTCTTGCATCATCATTTATAACTGGGCCACAATCGGTAGACAAGTGTTTAGGATTGCCAATATTGAGCTCCATCATTGCGCCCTTAATCATTTTCAGAGTTTCATCAAAACATTCTTCCTGAATCATAAGAACTCTAAGCGCCGAGCAACGCTGTCCTGCACTTTTAAACGCTCCATCAATAACGTCTCTCGTTACCTGCTCGCATAAGGCTGTTGAATCTACTACCATTGCATTTAAACCCCCAGTTTCAGCAATAACTCTTGCCTCTGGATTTCCATTTTTAACTAGGTTGCGTTTAATTTGTTTTGCTACAGTTGTTGAGCCTGTAAAGGCTACACCAGAAATTATTGAACTACTAGACAGATAAGAGCCAACATCCGAGCCCCTTCCTAAGCACAACTGAAATGTACCCAAAGGAATTCCAGCCTCTATTAATAACTCACTTGCTCTATAGGCTATTAAAGAGGTACTTTCAGCTGGTTTCGCAATTACAACGTTTCCAGAAGCTAGTGCCGCAGCAATTTGACCCGTAAAAATTGCTAAAGGAAAGTTCCACGGGCTAATACAAACAAAAACCCCCATGGCCTTTCTTTTGTTAGGCATTACTTTTCGTGCTAAGTTTGAATAATAACGTAAAAAATCAACCGCTTCCCTAACTTCATCAATGGCATCTTGATAAGTCTTTCCAGCCTCTCGCATTGCAAGCGCCATTAATTCAAATTGATTTTCCTCATAGAGTTCAGCTGCCCTATCTAAACTCTCAAGCATCCTTTCTTGGTTTTGGGAATTTGAATTAAATACATTTTGTGCGGATACTAAGCAATGCTCTAGCTGAGAGTGATCAGCGTAAAGCACACTCCCAACTGTATCAGAAGTATCAGATGGATTTTTTACTTCCTCCTCATAGGCATCTTCCAAGGTTAGCCCATAGATCATTGATTTTGCTTGCCATTTGTTTTTCAACCAAAACTCCTGGCTTTGAAATAATAAGTCAACCTCATTTTGCTCAGTAAGCATAATGCTGGCTGAGTTTTGACGAATACTTTTATATATATCTTTAGGAAGTGGTATTTTTGAATGAGATTTATTCGTGTCTTCTTCGACTTCAGAAAAAACATCAATCGCTAAACTTTCTGGTTTAATACTTTCATCAAATAAATGATTAATAAAGGAGCTATTTGCCCCATTTTCTAATAATCTCCTCATTAGATAAGCTAGTAACTCTTTGTGACTTCCAATTGGAGCATAGACCCTTGAAGAGACGCCATATTTACTTTTAATGTGATTATGAAGAGACTCGCCCATACCATGCAGCCTTTGTACTTCAAACCCCATATTGTCTCCAGCAATTTCACAGACGCTGACTAATGAATGTGCGTTATGGCTTGCAAATTGAGGATAAATATAACCCCTTAACAAGAGTAGCTTTTGAGCACACACTAGAAATGAGTAGTCCGTATTTATTTTTTTTGTAAAAACTGGATAATCAACTTCTCCCATGACTTGGGCTTTTTTAATTTCACTATCCCAATAAGCACCCTTAACTAACCTTACCATAATCTTTAGATGATGTTTTTTACAGCTCTGATGCAACCAATCAATTACATATGGTGAGCGTTTTTGATAGGCTTGAACTACAACACCAAATCCCTTCCATGATGTATTTGCAATGGAGCTCATAATTTGATCGATAACGTCCAATGATAGATCTAGGCGCTCTGCCTCTTCGGCGTCAATATTAATTCCAATATTATATTTTTGAGCGATATGAACCAGCTCAATTATTCGAGGCAATAATTCAGAAAGAACTCTGTCTCTATGCATAAAATCATACTTCGGGTGAAGCGCGGATAGTTTTACGGATATTCCGTCAGCTTCAAATACATTTTCTGATTGCCTATGCTCTCCAATTTCTATTAATGCATTCTTGTAGGATAAAAAATACTTTTCCGCATCTTCCATAGTCCAGGCGGCCTCACCAAGCATGTCAAATGAATACAGCCCTTTTTGAGCCTTGCTTGATTTGATTGCATTTTGAATATTTTCAGCATAGACAAACTGCTTAGCAAAAAATTGAATCACATTATTTGCACTAAATCGAACGCCAGGCCTAGATAAAATTTCTAATGCTTTTTTTATTCTATTTTTAATTTCATTATTGCTTCCATGCGCAATCATCTTGTCTGCGATAGTAAGTGCAATTGTTGCAATATTAACCATTGATGATTTACTACCACCTATATGCTTAGTCCAACCTTTTCTGGCAACCTTATCAATAAACAACTTATCCCTTGTTTTATTATCTGGAACTCTTAGGAACGCCTCAACCAAGGTCATTAATGATAGCCCCTCATCGCTTGTCAAATTATATTCAGAGATAAACAATGACAACAAGTCAGGTTGATTTGAAACTCTTAAATCTTTAATAAGACTAGCAGTCTTCTGCTGCAAATCTTTTCTTTGATTTAAACTAGTTTTTTCAAATAATTTAAGGTAATTTAGTATCTCTCCTTCATCCATAACTCTAGCATTTCTCATATTTTTTCGAGAAGGGGAGTAATCTATTTCAAATATTTTTGAATTGAATTGGTTCTGCATTTATTTTAAATAACAATACTTTGGATATTATTTTAATTTAGATTTAATAGTTATAATAACTATATGGTATCTAATAACAGTATTTAAAGACTTATATTATTAATAAAAGATTATAATAAATCTATTATTTTTTATTATTTAGTTATTATGGCTAGTATAGATAACTTCGATCATAAGATCCTTAAGCTTCTTCAGGGCGATGGTCGGATGACCATTACTGAATTATCAAATAAAATTGGATTATCTAAAACGCCCTGTTTAAAGCGCATTAAAAAATTAGAGGCGGCCGGATATATTAAGGGCTACACGGCAATCATTGATCATGAGTTGATTAAAAACAATCATATTGCATTTGTTCAAATTAAGATGGATGATACTAAGACAAATGCTCTAAATGCATTCAATAGAGCGATTAAAGAAATACCAGAGGTAGAGCAATGTCATATGATTGCATCTAATTTTGATTATTTGCTTAAAGTTAGAACTGAAAATATGGAGAGTTACCGTAAAGTCTTGGGTGAGAAGATTTCATCACTACCCAATGTTCAACACAGTTCAACTTTTGTAGTTATGGAGGAAATAGTGAGCAGTACGCTCAACTAATCTTTAACTAAGAGAGTTTGGATTTGATCAGCTGAGAAACGACTCCCATATCAGCCTTTCCATCAAGCTTACTTTTTAGGACGCCCATTAGCTTACCCATATCTTTCATTGAAGCCGCCCCTGTTTCGGAGATAGCTTTATTAACTTCAGACTCAACCTCTTCTTTACTTAGTTGCTTTGGCATGTAATTATTAATAATTAAAAGCTCTGCTTCTTCTATATCAACTAAGTCAATTCTTCCAGCATCTGAAAATTGTGATATTGAGTCTTTGCGCTGCTTGACCATTTTTTGAATTACAGACAAAGCTTGACCGTCATTCAATTCAATGCGCTCATCTATTTCTCTTTGTTTGATTGCCCCAAGAATCATACGAATTGCTTTGAGGGCTTGTTTGTCTTTAGCCTTCATTGCTAACTTCATGTCGTTAGTAATGAGTTGTTTTAGCTGTGACATATTTGATTTACTTTCGCACTAAATACAGCGCTTAGTACATACGTTTACGGTGAATTCGATTTTTAGACATTTCTTTATGGGTTCTTTTAACTGCAGCAGCTTTTTTACGCTTATTAACCCAAGTAGGCTTCTCAAAATACTCTTTTTTTCTAACATCTGTAATAACACCTGCTCTATCACAAAGACGTCTGAAACGACGAAGTGCAATATCAAATGGTTCGTTCTCTCTTACTTTAATTGCTGGCATATGATAATTCCTTTATGATTCTTTTTTTGTCGCTTTAGCTTTAGTTTCTTTCTTAGGTGCAGCAGCTTTAGTTTCTTTCTTAGGTGCAGCAGCTTTAGTTTCTTTCTTAGGTGCAGCAGCTTTAGTTTCTTTCTTAGGTGCTTCAATAATAACCTCTTCTTGGCCTTCAAAGTCAACTAATTGAACTAACGCCATTGGAGCTTTATCACCTGTACGAAAACCTGCTTTTAAAATTCGTATATATCCACCTGGGCGGTCTTGATAAAAAGGTCCCAATTGCGTAAACAACTTAGCAACCATAGCATCATCTCTAAGTTTAGAGAAAATATGACGACGATTAGCAACACTATCTGCTTTAGCTCTAGTAATAAGAGGCTCAATAACACGCCTCAACTCTTTTGCTTTAGGAAGTGTAGTTTTAATTGTTTCATGCAATATTAATGAATTTGCCATATTCTTAAACATGGCCTTTCTATGCGATGAATTTCTATTTAATTGTCTACCTGACTTTCTGTGTCTCATTATTTATCCTTATTCACTCATTAAGTCAACTGGCGGCCAGTTTTCAATTTCTGTACCAAGTTCTAAATTTTTCTCAGTTAAAACTTCTTTAATTTCATTAAGTGACTTGCGTCCTAAATTTGGAGTTCTAAGTAAGTCTTGCTCTGATTTTTGAATTAAATCACCAATATAGTAGATCTGTTCAGCCTTCAAGCAGTTTGCAGAACGAACTGTAAGTTCAAGCTCATCAACAGCCGATAAGTACATTGGAGGAAAATCATCTGATGTTGGTTGTGGCTCCTCCTCTATTACTGGCTCCAATTCAACAAATGATGATAATTGGTCTTGAAGAATAGTTGCAGCTCTCTTCACAGCATCTTCAGCATTAACTGACCCATTCGTTTCAATAATAATATTCAATCTATCTAGGTTCACTTTTTGCTCAACCCTTGCAGACTCAACTGTAAAACTAACCCTCTTGATTGGCGAAAAGCTTGCATCTAACTGAATACTTCCAATAGTCTCGGAATCAACTGTTCTAGCAACAGCAACATCATAACCAACACCAGTGCCGATAACGACAGTCATTCTAATTTTCCCGCCTTCATTTACTGTGGCAATTACTTTCTCAGGATTAAATACAGAAACGTCGGTACCATTTGCTTCAATATCTGCAACTGTTAGTTCACATGGCCCTTGTTTTTCAATAATAACTGTTGAGCTTTCACTTGAATTTAAACCAATAGAGGCTTCTTTAAGATTTAGGAGTATATCTAGAACGTCTTCTTGAACGCCTTCAATCGTTGAAAATTCATGCATTACTCCATCAATTGCGACTTCTGTAATAGCAGACCCAACCATAGAAGATAATAATGTTCTTCTAATTGAATTCCCTAATGTATGTCCAAACCCTCTTTCAAAAGGCTCTAGAACTACACGGTATTCATTTTTAGATAACTCAACTGAATCAACTAGTTTTGGTTTTAGAAAATCTCTTGCACTTCCTTGCATATTTAATTCCTATTTAGAATACAATTCAACGATTAATTGCTCTGAAATATCTGAAGATAATTCATCGCGAGCAGGTACATTTTTAAACACACCTTTCAATGCTTTATTATCAACGTCCAACCACTCTGATAATCCGCTCTGGCCAGAAATTTCAAGCGCTAGCTGAATTCGGCTTTGTTTTTTAGCTTTTTCTCTTACAGAGATTTCATCATTTGCACTCACTTGAAAAGAAGGTATATTAACCAATTTTCCATTTACTACAATTGATTTATGTGACACTAACTGTCTAGCTTCCGCACGCGTTGATGCAAAACCCATTCTATAGACAACGTTATCAAGGCGACACTCAAGAAGAGACAGTAAATTTTCTCCAGTTGGTCCTTTTTTTGCGCTAGCTTTTTTATAATAAAGACTAAACTGCTTTTCTAATACACCATAGATACGTCTAACTTTTTGCTTTTCACGAAGCTGCAAACCATATTCACTACCCTTTTGTCGACGGGCATTAGCTCCGTGTACACCAGGAAGTTGAGTTAATTTACATTTAGAATCTATAGATCTAATTCCACTCTTAAGCTCTAAGTCAACACCTTCACGGCGTGCTAATTTACATGTAGGACCTGTATATCTTGCCATAATTTATCCTTATACTCTACGTTTCTTAGAAGGACGACAACCATTATGAGGTATAGGCGTCACATCTGTTATTGATTGAATTTTTAATCCTTGCGCATTCAAGCCCCGTATTGCAGAATCACGTCCAGGGCCAGGGCCTTTAACTCGAACTTCTACATTTTTCATTCCAAAAGCTTGTGCTTTTTCACCACAGTTACCAGCCGCAACTTGAGCAGCAAAAGGTGTCGATTTTCTTGAGCCTCTAAAGCCTGCACCACCTGAAGTTGCCCAGCATAAAGTGTTTCCATGCCGATCTGTAATCATCACAATAGTATTATTGAAAGTTGCATGAATATGTGCAATACCGTCAGAGACGACTTTTTTAGATTTCTTTTTAACTGTTTGATCTTTTGCCATAGTAACTTATGCCTTAATTATTTAATTAAACGACGCGGACCCTTACGAGTTCTAGCGTTTGTTTTAGTTCTTTGACCACGTAATGGCAAACCCTTTCTGTGACGGATACCACGATAGCAACCTAAATCTCTTAGACGCTTAATGTTCATTGCAACATCACGTCGCAAGTCACCTTCAACTTCAAATTGAGAGATAGCTCCACGAATTGACTCTAGCTGATCTTCAGTTAGCGCAGACACTTTCGTGCTTGGTTCTAACTTCAGTGTCTTACAAATTAGTTTTGATCTAGTTTCTCCAATACCAAAAATTGATTGTAAACCAATTACAATATGTTTATTAGTTGGAATATTTATGCCTGCAATACGTGCCATATAATCTACCTATGCCTCAAAAAATTATATTTTTGAATGGATAATGCCATTCAAAATTTTATAGTTGAAAAATCGTGCAATTTTACTTTGTAAATCAACGTCTGTCAATGTCTTCAACCTTGTCTCTGCTTATGACGTGGCTCTTTACATATGACACGAATTACTCCATGCCTCTTAATAATTTTGCAATCTTTACAAATTCTTTTAACTGATGCTCTTACTTTCATAACTTACCCTTACTTTAAATTTGCTTTACGCATTAAACCTTCATACTGATTGGACATCATATGAGATTGCGCTTGTGCTATAAAATCCATTACTACAACAACAATAATCAAAAGACTGGTGCCGCCAAAGTAGAACGGTACGTTCCAATATAAAATTAAAAACTCTGGAAGTAGGCATACTGCTGTAATGTAAATAGCACCTACTGCTGTTAGTCTTGATGTTACGGCGTCAATATAATCTGCCGAATGTTGGCCAGGTCTAATACCTGGAATGAAGCCGCCTGATTTACGTAAATTATCTGCAGTATCTTTAGCATTAAAAGTTAATGCGGTATAAAAAAATGTAAAAAAGATAATAGCAGCGCCATAAAAAATTATATAGAGGGGTTGTCCTGGAGAGATACTTGAAGTAATATCTGCTAACCAACCCATCCCCTCAGACTGAGAGAACCAACCACCTAAAGTTGCAGGAAATAGAATAATACTAGAGGCAAAAATTGGTGGAATAACACCTGCCATATTGATCTTAAGAGGTAGATATGAAGTTTGTCCACCTACCATTTTTCGTCCCTGTTGTCTCTTAGCATAATTTACTGCGATTCTTCTTTGCCCTCGCTCCATGAAGACAACAAATGCCATTACTAAAACAACCATTGCCAACATTAATACTACAATAAATACACTTAATTCACCGGTACCTACCATGCTGAGTGTGTTTCCAAATGAAGATGGCAAACCTGCAACAATACCCGCAAAAATGATCATCGAGATTCCGTTACCAATTCCTTTTTCACTAATTTGTTCACCAAGCCACATCAAGAAAAGTGTGCCAGTAGTTAACGTAACCACTGTTACAAAACTAAACGTTAGACCAGGATTTGTAACTAACGCTACGCCTCCACCTGATTGAGACTGGAGCGCAATCGATACGCCATAAGATTGAAATACCGCTAAAAAAACCGTACCCATTCTAGTGTACTGAGTTATCGTTCTTCTACCTCGATCGCCTTCTTTTTTGAGTTGCTCAAATTTAGGAACAACTGATGTCATGAGGTTCATGATAATTGATGACGAAATGTAAGGCATAATTCCAAGCGTAAAAATTGATAAGCGCTCTAAGGCTCCACCAGAGAACATATTCATCATTCCTAAAATACCAGTTCTGTTATCTTCAACAAGTGAGGCAAGCGCAGTCTGAGATATAAAAGGAATCACAATATGCGTTCCAAGTCTGAAAATGATTAAAGCACCAACTAGGTATAGGATGCGTTTTAATAGATCTTCACTCATTTCATTACTCGCTTATGGTTCCTTTCGCAGCTTCAATAGCAGCTTTAGCGCCTTTAGTTGGCTTAATTCCAACTAAATTTATAGCGCGATTGATTTCACCCGATAGCATAACCTTGACTCTTAATATATTTTTAGTAACTAGATTATGTTTCTTAAGAACATCAATATTAATATCAGTTTCAGTTAATTTATCTAACTGAGATAGGGTTACCTGAGAAGTTACTATAGAGACCCTTGATGAAAAGCCAACTTTAGGTAGTCTTCTTTGAAGTGGCATCTGACCACCTTCAAAACCAACCTTTGCGAATCCACCAGAACGAGATTTTTGGCCTTTATGGCCACGGCCAGCAGTTTTACCCATTCCAGAGCCTATTCCTCTTCCGACACGCTTTCTGCTAGTTTTTTCACCTAATGCAGGCTTCAAAGTATTTAAATTCATTTTTTAACCCTCTACTTTTAATAAGTAAGACACTTTATTAATCATGCCTCTTACTTCTGGCGTGTCTTCGAGAACAACTGTGTGGTTAATTCTTTTTAATCCTAAACCAGTTACCGTAGCACGATGCTTAGGAAGACGACCATGAAAACTTTTTACTAATGTCACACTTACTGTTGGTTTTGTAGATGCAGCTTTTTTAGCAGGTGTTTTTTTGGTTTCAACTGCTTTAGTAGCTACAACCTTAGTATCAGTAACTTTTGGAGCTGCTTTCTTAGGGGCTGCTTTTAGTTTTACTTTTTCCTCAGCCATCAGACTTCTCCAGTAATTTGTTCAACTGTTTTACCGCGCTTTGCAGCAACTATCTGTGGTGATGACATTTGAGTTAAACCTTCAACAGTAGCTCTAACGACACTAATTGGATTACGAGTACCATTGCACTTTGCCAAAATATTATGAACACCAACTGCTTCTAAAACACTTCGCATCGGTCCACCAGCAATAACGCCTGTTCCTTCAGATGCAGGCTGCATATATACTTTAGCAGCACCAACAGATGATGTAATAGGATAGTGCAAAGTTCCATTTACTAATGGGACTGGCTTCATTGCTCTTTTGGCTTTATCCATTGCTTTTTGAATAGCCAGAGGAACTTCACGAGCCTTACCAGTTCCATATCCAACTTTTCCGTTTCCATCACCAACTACTACTAGAGCAGAAAAACCAAAAATTCGACCACCTTTAACAACTTTAACTACGCGTCGAATATTAACTAGCTTTTCGATGAATTCACTTTCTTCTTTATAATTATTTCTTTTATTATCAGCCATTCTTTAAACCTTAAGTTTACTTAATTAAAAATCTAATCCGCCTTCTCTTGCCGCTTCAGCAAGGGCTTTCACTCGTCCGTGATACTTAAATCCAGAACGATCAAATGCGACCTTAGAAACTTTAGCTTTTTTAGCAGCCTTCGCTATCAAATCTCCAACCTTTGAAGCAGCTTCTACGTTTCCACCGTTCTTCATTTTTAAAGAGATACTTGATGCAGAAGCAAGCGTCTTAGTGCCACAACCACTAATAATCTGAGCATAAATATGCTGAGAAGATTTGAATACACATAACCGCTCAACATCCCTTTCAGCATGTTTAGCTCTAAATTTTGTTGCCCTTCTTAAACGAGCATCTTTTTTTGACAATTTCATTTAACTACCTTTATCTATTATTTTTTCTTAGCAGCTTTACGAACAACCTGCTCATCTGTATAACGAACGCCTTTGCCTTTATATGGCTCGGGTGGACGGAATGCTCTAATTTCTGCCGCGGCTTGACCGACTTTCTGCTTATCAATACCTTTAACAATAACTTCTGTCTGTGTAGGAGTTTCAACTGAAATACCTTCAGGCAAGCTGTAGTTAACTGGATGAGAAAAACCTAAAGTTAAATTCAAAACTTTACCTTGCGCTTTAGCACGATAACCAACTCCTATTAAAGTGAGTTTTTTCTCCCAGCCTTCTGTTACACCTTTAATTAAATTTGCTGTATTGGCTCTTACAGTTCCTGCTTGAGCCCACGCACCTTTTTGTTCTTTCTTGCTAACTTCATTTGGTTCGAAAGTTAATACATTATCGTTATTAGAAACAAGAACTGATGAATTGACATGCATTGACATTTCACCTAGCTTTCCTTTAACCGATATAACGCCTTCAGCTTGTGTAATATTTACGCCTTCAGGGATTGTGATTGGTGCTTTTGCAATTCTAGACATTATTAATCTCCAATATTATGAAACACTACACAAAACTTCGCCGCCAATATTTTGAGCTTTGGCAGCTTGGCCTGTCATTACACCTTTTGGCGTTGAAACAATAACGATCCCAAGTCCATTCATTATTCTTGGCATATCATCTTTGCTTGCATAGTGCCTTAAGCTGGGCTTAGAAATTCTGTTTAACGTTTCAATAACTGGCTGGCTATCAAAATATTTTAATTTTATTACTAACGTTTTATTCGAAGCCTTATCGCCTTCAATAGAAAAAGAAGTGATATAACCTTCATCTTGCATAACGCTAGCAATTGCAGACTTCAAACTTGAAGCTGGGATACTTACTTGATCTTTATTAACTGCTTGTGCATTCCTAATTCTAGTCAACATATCAGCTATTGGGTCAGACATACTCATATTAAACTCCTACCAGCTTGCTTTAGATAATCCAGGAACTTCACCATTCATGGTGCGCTCTCTGAGTTGAGATTTGGCCAAGCCAAATTTACGATAAAAACCGTGAGGACGACCTGATAAACCGCAACGATTACGTTGACGCACAGGTGAAGCATCTCTTGGGAGTGATTGCAATTTAATCACCGCCTGAAAGCGATCCTCATCAGAAGTATGAATACTCTTAATAGTTTTTTTTAGCTCAAGACGTTTTTCTTTAAACTTTTCGACCAACTTTGATCGCTTAACATCTCTGTTAATCATAGACTTTTTAGCCATTATTTTCTCCTTTGAATGGAAAATTAAACATCGCCAATAGTTTCTTAGCATCTTCATCATTTATTGCATTAGTAGTGATTGCAATATCCATACCACGCACTTTTGTTACTTTATCAAATTCTATTTCAGGAAACACTATCTGCTCAGTAATTCCCATATTGTAGTTTCCACGGCCATCAAACGATTTCTCATTAAGTCCACGAAAATCTCTAATACGAGGTATTGCAACATTTACTAAACGATCTAAAAATTCATACATTCTTTCTTTTCTAAGGGTAACTTTACAACCTATAGCGTTACCTTCTCTAAGTTTAAAACTTGCAACTGATTTTCTTGCAAGACAAGTCATCGGTTTTTGCGAAGAAATTAAACCCAACTCTTCGAGTGCACTTTCTAATATTTTTTTATCGCCTAATGCACTTCCCAGACCCATATTGATTGTTATTTTTTCAATCTTAGGAACTGACATTGTATTAGAAACGCCTAATTCTTCCTTTAATTTAGGAAGGATTTCATTTTTATATTGTTCTTGTAGTCTAGACACTTGTCACCTATTTATTTGTTATATCAAAGTACGGATTCACCGCTCGATTTATAAAACCTTTCTTTTACACCTTTATCATCAGCCCTAACTCCAATGCGATCTGCTTTTTTTGAAGTTGGATTGTAAATTGCAACATTTGAAATACTTAATGGCATTTCCTTTTCTTCGATACCACCCTGAATACCTTCCTGAGGATTGGCACGAACATGTTTTTTAGCAATATTTAAACCTTCTACAATAACCTTTACTCCAAGAACCTTAGTTACCGTTCCAATTGAGCCTTTGTCTTTTCCTGCGATTACTATAACTTCATCGTTTTGTTTAATTTTCATCATCAAAGAACCTCTGGTGCAAGTGAAACAATCTTCATAAACTGCGCATTTCTTAATTCACGAGTCACAGGTCCAAAAATACGTGTACCAATTGGCTCTAATTTTGGTGTTAAAAGCACAACAGCATTATTATCAAAGCGAATTCGTGATCCATCACTTCGACGAACACCATGAGCAGTTCTAACTACAACCGCGTCATACACATCACCTTTTTTAACTTTACCGCGCGGAGATGCCTCTTTTATACTAACCTTAATAACATCGCCAATATTAGCATAACGACGCTTTGAACCACCTAAGACTTTAATACACATAGCTTTAACACCACCACTATTGTCAGCTATATGTAATCTTGTTTGCATTTGAATCATATTCTTCTCTCTAAGATGCTACTAGTTAATCAATGTTTACAGATTTTTCAACAACTTCTACCAACGCCCAGTTCTTTGTTTTCGAGAAAGGCTTTGATTCAGAAACTCTTACAACATCTCCAAGACCACACTCATTCTTCTCATCATGTGCATGAACTTTTGTGCTGCGCTTAATATACTTTTTATAAATTGGATGACGTACTTTGCGCTCTACTAAAACAGCAATTGTTTTATCACGACTATTACTAACAACTGTTCCTGTAAGTATTCTTTCTACTGAATTAGTTTCACTCATGACTTCTTCTCATTAATTATTGTTTTAATTTGGGCAATTGCTTTTTTTGTTTTACTAAGCTTTGATAAATCTTTTAATTGAGAAGTGCTCTGTTGCATACGCAATTCAAAATGCTCTTTAAGCAATGTTATAAGCTGTTCATTTAACTGAGACTCATCTTGATCTCTTAATTCTTTAACATCCATTACATTATTGTCCGTTTAATTACTGTTGTTTTAACTGGTAGCTTTGCAGCTGCAAGCTCAAAAGCCTCTCTAGCGACTACTTCATCGACACCTTGCATTTCAAATAGCATTTGACCAGGTTTAACTTGCGCAACCCAATATTCAACACTACCCTTACCTTTACCCATACGAACCTCTAGAGGCTTCTTAGTAATAGGCTTATCAGGAAAAACGCGAATCCAAATTTTTCCTTGGCGCTTAACATGTCTTGTCATTGCGCGACGAGCTGCTTCAATTTGCCTAGCAGTCATTCGACACCTGCCAGTTGCCTGGAGTCCAATATCACCAAAGCTTACATTGTGACCAGCTGCTAAACCGCGATTACGGCTTTTCATCATTTTTCTAAATTTTGTACGTTTAGGTTGCAACATTTCTTAATTCCTTTACTTCTTTACTGTTTGTTTTCCAGCACCACGTTTTGAAACTTCTTCAATAGTGCCTTTATTATGATCTAGTATTTCGCCTTTAAAAATCCACACTTTAATACCAATAACGCCATACTGTGTATTCGCTCTATAACTACTATAGTCAACGTCAGCTCTAAATGTATGTAATGGAACACGACCTTCACGGTACCACTCAGAGCGAGCTATCTCAGCACCATTTAATCGGCCACTGACCATTATTTTAATTCCAAGTGCACCCAATCTTGTGGCATTACCTAAAACACGTTTTACTGCGCGTCTGTACATCACACGTTTCTCAAGCTGTTGTGCTATATTTTCAGCAACTAAGCGAGCATCTAATTCAGGCTGCTTAACTTCTTCAATACTTATATGAACAGGAATACTCATCATTTTAGAAACTAGGTTCTTTAATTTTTCAATATCAGCACCTTTTTTACCAATGACTATCCCAGGTCGAGCAGTATGAATAATAACTTTAGCTGTATTTGATAACCTTTCAATACTAATACGACTTACTGAGGCTGTTGCTAATTCTTTAAACAAGAAGTCTCTTACTGCAATGTCAGACAACAAATACTCAGAATAGTTTTTACTGCTGGCATACCACTTTGAATGCCAATCTTTAACAATTCCTAATCTAATGCCTACTGGATTTACTTTTTGACCCATAATTTTTTACTCGCTTACGCCAACACTAATGTGGCTTGATCGTTTAAGAATACGATTCGCTCTACCTTTTGCTCTAGGGCGAATACGTTTCATTGTAGAACCTTCGTTAACGAAAATACTACTTACCTTTAATTCATCTACATCTAACCCATCATTATGCTCAGCATTAGAAATCGCAGAACTTAGAACTTTTTTTACAAGTACTGCAGCTTTTTTATTGCTAAATGTCAAAATACTCAAAGCCTCTTCAACTGGCTTATTTCTAATTTGATCCGCAATTAATCTAACTTTAAAAGGTGAGATTTTTGCGTATTTATGAATTGCTTTAACTTCTATCATGATGTCACCTTATGCTTACGATTTACGGTCACCGGAGTGACTCTTGAATGTTCTTGTTACGGCAAACTCGCCTAATTTATGACCAATCATATTCTCATTTATTGAAACTGGGACATGATTACGACCATTATGTATAGCTATTGTTAACCCAATCATTTCAGGAACAATAACTGAACGACGAGACCAAGTCTTAATTGGTTTTCTATCGTTGTTATCTTGAGCCTTTAATACTTTCTTGATTAAATGCTCATCTACAAATGGACCTTTTCTAAGTGATCTTGCCATAATTTCCCTTTAATTTCTGCGACGTACGATAAGCTTATCAGTACGTTTATTGCTACGTGTTTTGTATCCTTTAGTAGGAGTACCCCAAGGAGAAACTGGATGTCTACCACCACTAGTTTTTCCTTCACCACCACCATGTGGGTGATCAACTGGATTCATTACTACTCCACGTACTGTTGGTCTAACTCCTCTCCAGCGTGTCGCTCCAGCCTTTCCTAATTTTCTTAAACTATGTTCTGACTTTGAAACCTGACCAAGAGTCGCGCGACATTCAGCTAGTACTTTTCTCACCTCACCAGAACGAAGTCTAAGCGTAACGTAGTTACCTTCTTTAGCTACTAGTTGAACTGAAGTTCCAGCGCTTCTTGCAATTTGAGCTCCTTTTTGTGGCTTAAGCTCAACACAATGTATTACGCTACCAAGTGGAATATTACTCAAAGGCAAAGTATTACCTGTTTGAATTGCAACTGAGTTTCCAGAAATAACTTGGTCGCCAGCATTAACGCCCTTTGGTGCAATTATGTATCGTCTTTCGCCATCTGCATACAGAACTAAAGCAATGTTTGCACTTCTATTTGGATCGTATTCAATTCTTTCAACTGTTGCAGCAATATCGTCCTTATTGCGTTTAAAGTCAATAATACGATATCTCTGTTTATGGCCTCCACCTCTATGCCTAACAGTGATTTTTCCACGGTTATTACGACCATTTATTCTATTCTTGCTCTCTGTTAAAGCTGCAAAAGGTTTACCTTTATGCAAATCTTTATCAACTACACTGACAACATGTCTTCTGCCTGGTGAGGTTGGTTTTCTTTTTATAACTAATGCCATAATAAATTCTCTATGAGGCAGTTGCGTCAATCATCTGACCTTCAGACACTTTAACGACCGCTTTTTTCCAATTAACACGCTGCCCAGCTTTACCCTTATATATCTTTCTCTTGCCTTTTACATTCAATGTAGTAACACCTTCAACAGTAACACCAAATAGCTCTTCAACTGCAGCTTTCACTTCTCTCTTATTACTATCAGGTCTGACTTTAAAGACATACTGATTATTGGCCGATGCTAAAGTAGATTTTTCAGAAACAATTGGACCAAGTAGGACACTTAATATTTTTTCTTTATTCATAACATTGCCTCAACTTTTTTTAACGCAGCTTTTGTCATTACTACATTGTCATAACCAATCAAACTTACTGGATCTATACTTTGCGTATCACAAACACCGACATGATACAAATTACGTGAAGATAAGTATAAGTTCTCATCTAGCTCATCTGTCATCAACAAAGCATCCTTAAGGTTTAAGGATTTCATTAGTGAAGTGATATTTTTTGTTTTTGGCTCAGTGATTTCAAGATCTGAAACTATCTTTAGGCGATCATTACGAAGTAATTCTGAAAATATAACACTAATTGCGCCTTTGTACATTTTCTTATTAACTTTTTGTGAATAGTTACGAGGCTGAGCGGCAAAAGTCACACCACCACTTCTCCAAATAGGTCCGCGTGAAGTACCAGCTCTAGCGCGACCAGTACCTTTCTGCTTCCAAGGCTTCTTTCCACCACCACTTACTGCGGCACGATTTTTTTGAGCTTTAGTACCACTTCTACCACCTGCCATATAGGCGGTTGTTATTTGGTGAACTAATGACTCATTATAGTTCCGACCAAAAATATCATCTGAAACTTCTTGAGAAGTAGATTTGTTCGTTTTTAAATTTAATACTTTTACTTTCATCGTTAGACCTTTAAATAAACTATTTATTAAGCTTCAGTTTCTTTATCTTGATTTTGTTCTATATCTGTTGCAACATCTTCAACTACTGCCTCAACTAATGTTTCTTCAACCTCTTCAACTGGAGAAACTTGTTGTTCAGATAACTGCTTACTTATTTCAGAATTAATTTTGTTCTTTTTATCTGACAGAAATACTCTCACAAAGCCATTCTTAGAACCTGGAATTGCACCTTTAACTAATAGCAAATTACGCTCATTATCAACTCTTAGGATTTCCAGACATTCTTCTGTCACTTGAGCATTACCCATTTGACCGGCCATTTTTTTGCCTTTGAATACGCGTCCTGGATCCTGACATTGTCCTGTAGAACCAATTGCACGGTGAGAAACTGAGTTACCATGAGTTGCATCTTGCATACTAAAGTTATGGCGCTTTACACCACCTTGAAATCCTTTACCTTTAGATCGACCCGTAACATTTACATAATGCCCAGCTCCAAAATAAGATACATCAAGTTTAGGCATGTCAGAAACTTCGTTCTCACTAACTCTCATTTCCCATAGTCCAAGGCCAATTTCTTGAGATGCTTTTGCATAATGACCTTTTAAAGAACTAGAAACACGACGAATTTTTGCGTCACCTTTCTTATTGGTCTTTTTTCCAGTCGTAACTTGAACTGCATTATAGCCATCTGTATCAACAGATTTGCTCTGCACTACTCGGTTAGGCTCTATCTTAATGACACTAACAGAAGATGCTGAACCATCATCAGCCATCAAACGCGTCATTCCTAATTTTTTTCCTACTAATGCAATTGCCATTTTATTAATCCTTTCTATTCTATTAGTTAAGTTGGATTTTCACATCAACACCAGCCGCAAGATCTAATTTCATCAATGCGTCTACGGTTTTGTCTGTTGGACTAATTACGTCCATCAACCTAACATAAGTTTTAAGTTGGTACTGATCTCTAGCATCTTTATTAACATGCGGAGAAGACAACA
>Ga0307995_1000014_pt1 | contig 156924 bp, 133 predicted proteins | sample EllFjometagen262_FD_203132 | JGI IMG/M metagenome (GOLD analysis project Ga0307995, IMG submission 203132) | Marine microbial communities from Ellis Fjord, Antarctic Ocean - #262 | ecosystem: Environmental > Aquatic > Marine > Unclassified | place: Southern Ocean | collected 2014-11-02 | reverse complement strand
GCAGTTTTTGAGATTGCAAAAAATAGTGGAATTTCACCCTGTAAATACTTAAAAAAACAATAAGTTACAGTATTGTAAAAACGAAAAAAGCATCTCATAAATGAGATGCTTTTTGCGGTCTGGACGGGACTCGAACCCGCGACCCCCTGCGTGACAGGCAGGTATTCTAACCAACTGAACTACCAGACCGTTGCTCTTAGCGGTTGCAAATATAACATAGATTTTAATATCTGCAAACATAAAATGGTAAAATTATTTTTTTTTCTTCCGACTTATTAGATACGAAGTTAAAACTGTATTATAACCCGTATTTATATCTACAGGTAGATAGTCAATTTTATATTGTAAACATTTATTCTTCAATTCTTTAAAATAATTACCCACCGATTCAGTATATTTTTCTTGCACATTTTCTGTATTAATATTAATTTCTTCTCCGGTCTCAACATCAATAAATTTTTTGGGCGAATTATCAAAATTGAAGTTAAATTCTGTTTTTCCGTCATACGTATGAAACAAAACTACTTCATGCTTGTTAAATTTAAGATGTTTTAAAGCTTCAAATAATACATCATTGTCTTTATTTGGTTCAAACATATCTGTGAAAACAAAAATCAAAGAACGTTTGTGAAGTTTTTCTGCAATTTCATGCAAATATTTATAAGTATCTGTTGAGGTTTTAGATGTAGACACTAACAATTGTTCTAATTGATATAATAACATACTTCTATGGCGCTCACTTCCTTTCTCTGGAGCATAATATTCATAACTATCGGCATAAATACTTAACCCAACCGCATCTCTTTGTCTTTTTAAAATCTCCATTAAAGAAGCAGCTGCAATCGCCGAAAAACCAACCTTATTTAAGGTACTTAATGTTTGTTTTTTTACAATAGGATAGTGCATGGATGCAGAGTTGTCTATAACAATATGACATCTAAGATTGGTCTCCTCTTCATACTTTTTAGTATACAACTTCTCTGTCTTTGCGAATAGTTTCCAATCTATATGACGCGTACTTTCTCCTGTATTGTATAATTTATGTTCAGAAAACTCAACAGAAAACCCGTGAAACGGACTTTTATGAATTCCTGTAATAAAACCCTCAACCACTTGTTTTGCAAGTAGCGATAAATTTTTTATTTCAGATGCTTTTACTTCAGATAGATTCATGCTATTTTTTAATACTTTGTGCTCTTATTAAATTATCTGTAGTTTGTAATAATTTATTTAATAAAATTGGATTGTAATTTGGGTTATCATTTAAAAAATCTTGTAAAACAGCATTCGATTCCTCTGATGAATATTTACCAATAGAATTTGCCAACCAACCTTTAGGGAAAAAAATATCTCCAGTTATTTGCACTTCTTCTAACTTCTCTAAAATTGGTTTTAAATGTTTAATTGCGGAATTCTGTCTTAATGGATGGTGTATATTGCTCAATGCGGTTTCTACCCAAGATTCTTTTTCTCTGTTTTCTTTTTCTAAAAGTGTTTTCATGAAAAAATCTCTAACACTACGATCTTTAGAAAGTGAAGGGATTAACCATTTAAAGCGTTCTAATCTATCTTTATTTGTTATTCTAGCTTGTTGCTCTTCTATAATTTCAACTGATTTAGGATACTCATAAATTGCTAACTTCATTGCTAAAGCAGTAAAATCATTTTCGTTTAAAAATAAATTTTTTATTTTCTTCTTCTTTTTCCAAATCTGAAAAAGATGCTCCTTTCCCACTTCTGAAACTGCAACAGATTGATATAAACTAAACAAAGTCTTTTTAATATTTGCTGGAAAATTACTGTGCAATAGTTTCCATAAGTCTGTATTTATAGGTTGTTGTAATTTATCCTGAACTTCTTTATCCAAGAATGTCCAAAATATATTCTTTAGGCTACCAGACAAGTAATTAGTAATCAACTCATTTTTTTCTTCTAAAATTGCAGAAAATAATATCTTATATATTGTTAAAGGATCAACCTCTCCAAGCAACATATTTTCATATAAATTAATAAATTGATACCCTCTTGAAACTTCATCTTTAATATTCTTGTAAGAATTTATTTCCTTTTTATAAATAGGAAAAACACCATAACCTAAGCCGTTGGTATTGTATAAAACCTCACTCGGTTTAAAGTCTTTAACAGCTTGAGAAATATCAAAAGATTTACCCATATTTTTTATATTGAGATGCTTCTTGTTACCACTTTTATCTTTTAATTGAATTTCAAAAGATTGCTTCCATACTTTTTTAGAACCATCTTCTGCCTTTTGATGAATCATAAACTTAGTTATATTCCCTTCTTTATCTAGTTCTTTTTCCTCAGAAAACAATGGTCTTCCAGAAGAGTTCACCCAAACATTGCTCCAACTTTTAATATCGCTTGTAGATGCAGCGTCTAAAATTGAAACCAACTCACCCCAATCTGCATTTGAGTTTGCATAGGTTTTTATGTATTCTTGAATGCCCGCTTTAAAAGCCTCCTCACCCAATAAATACTCTAATTGGCGCATCATAATTGGTGCTTTGTTGTAAATAATTCTTCCATACAAAGAACCTGCATTTTTCAGGTTCCCTAGATATTGTCGAATTGCATTGGTGCCTTTTGTTCTGTCTTCCGAATATGCTCTAGGATAATGAGACATCATAAAGTTTAAACGATGATTTATGTTTGGAAAAACAGGATTCATAATCTTATCTGCCATGAAATTAGCAAAAACTTCTTTCATCCAAACATCATTAAACCATTTCATAGTTACCAAATCTCCAAACCACATGTGTGAAGTTTCGTGTGCTATTAACTTTGCCCTACCCAGCTTTCTGTTTTGTGTTGCATTTTTATCTAAAAACAAAGATGATTGTCTGTATTGAATTGCACCCACATGCTCCATTCCTCCATATTGAAATGGTGGAATTGCAGCAAAATCCATTTTTTGAAAAGGGAATTTAAATGCCGTATAGGTCTCTAAAAAATTTATTGAATTTTGATGAATTTTAAAAACGGCATCTACACTTTCATCTATCTTTTCTTTATTATTTTCTCTATACAAGAAGCGCATATCAAATGCTCCAGGATTTTTTATTTCTTCTGTAAACTTTCCTGCTACAAAAGAAAATAGATACGTACTCATTAAATCTGAAGTTGCAAATGTGTGCTCTGTAAGGTTTCTTATTTTTCTAGTATTTTCTTCAAAAGCACCAGACATAATTTTCCAATCTTTTGGTGCTGTTATTTTTAAATTATACCTAGCTTTTATGTCTGGTTGATCAAAACAAGGAAATAAGGTACTTGCTCTGTCTGGAACCAATAGTGTATATAAAAAATCTTCATTTCTATTCAGAGATTTTTCTCCTGCAATAAAAAATAATTCTACGGAATTACTTCCTAAAGTCAATAATTTTTTATCAAGTATAATATGCTCTTTTTGATGATAAATCTTAGAATATTCACCATTAACCTGTATAGATTTTAAATTTGAAGTTGCCTCGTTAAAATCTAAAAAGACATTGTTCTTTAAATCGTTTGCTATAAAATCAATTTCTAATCGAGAATATATAGGAAGTTTTTTCTCCTTCGGGATTTTAAAATGCAAGGTATAGACAACTTCAGAAATTTGTTTTTTTCTATATTTAGCTAGTTCAAAAGAAATTCCTTTTTCAAGAATAATTTTATCTTCTTGATTTTGAGAACAAGAAATAAAAAACAAAAAACTTAAAAAGATTAAAAAGATTAAAAAGTAATTTTTCATTTAATAATTTTAGATTCTAAAAATAAAAAAAGGTTTGACGTTAGCCAAACCTTTTCTATATTATAAAAAATTAAAACTACTTATATAGCAGCATCAATTTTACCTGTGTACACATTTTTAGGTGCAACACCTACTTGCTTATCTACAACTTCTCCGTTTTTAAATATTAGAACAGTTGGTATATTACGTACTCCGTATTTGGCAGCAAATTCTTGATTTGCATCAACATCTATTTTACCAACAATAGCTTTCCCATCATATTCAGCATGAATTTCATCAACAATTGGTCCAACCATTCTACAAGGTCCACACCAGGCTGCCCAAAAATCTACCAATACTGGTTTGTCAGATTTTAATACTAATTCTTCAAAATTTGCGTCTGTAATTTCTAATGCCATTCTTTATATTTTTTTTAATTATTATGTCAATTTTGCAATACAAAAGTAATCATTTTATTTACGTTCTAGTTTTCAAAAAATTACTTTTTCTTATTTCTCTATAAATAGACTTTATGCTTGGCAATAAGGAGTTTACATAAAATTTAAAATAATTCGGATGCTATTGCATGAATATTATCACTTTTTCCCATTGAATAATAATGTAAAACAGGTACTCCTGCTGTTAATAACTCTTTAGATTGCTGAATTGCAAATTCTACACCCACTTTTCTTACGTCTAAATTTGTCTCACATTTTTCTACTTCTCTTATTAAGTGCTCAGGCAAATCTATTCTAAATACTTGCGGCAATATTTGTAAATGACGCTTTACTGCTAATGGCTTAATTCCTGGTATAATGGGTACATTAATGTTCATTTCTCTTGCCGCTTTTACAAATTCAAAATATTTCTGATTATCAAAAAACATCTGCGTAACTACATAATCTGCACCTGCATCTACCTTTTCTTTCAAGCGTTTTAAATCTGTTTGCAAAGAGGGTGATTCTAAGTGTTTCTCTGGATACCCAGCAACTCCAATACAAAAATCAGACGTATCAGCTGCTTCTATTACATCGTGTAAATACTTGCCTTTGTTTAAGTTCTTTACCTGATGAACCAACTGCGTTGCGTATTTATGACCATCTTTAGAAGCTTCAAAATATTTTTGATGACTCATAGCATCTCCACGCAATGCCATTACATTATCTATTCCTAAATAATGACAATCTACCAGTAAATACTCTGTTTCTTCCTTAGAAAAACCTCCACATAAAACATGTGGTACTGTATCTACATCATATTTATGCTTTATTGCAGCACAAATACCAACCGTTCCTGGCCGCATTCTAGTTATTTTTCGATCTAATAATCCTTCTTTTTCTAAGTACACATATTCCTCCCTAGAAGTAGTTACGTCTATAAATGGTGGATTAAACTCCATCAAAGGGTTTATATTATTATATAATTCTTGAATATTGTTTCCCTTTTTTGGTGGAATAATTTCAAAAGAAAATAATGTTTTACCGTTTGCTTTTTTAATGTGTTCTGTGATCTTCATGACTCGTAAATTTACTTGCACTGCTACTTTTCAGTGCATCTGTATTTTATTTATTCTTCAGCTAAATTTGGGTACAACCATTTTTCAGCTTTATCTTTTGTAATTCCTTTTCTTGTCGCAAAATCGGTTAACTGATCGTCTGTGATTTTTCCTAAACCAAAATATTTTGCTTCTTTATTTGCAAAATAATATCCAGAAACTGCTGCTGCTGGCCACATAGCTAAACTTTCTGTAAGCGTAACACCAATATTTTCTTCAACTTTTAAGACGTCCCAAATGGTTTCCTTTTCTAAATGATCCGGACACGCAGGATATCCTGGCGCAGGACGAATGCCTTTATAGCTTTCTTTAATTAAATCGTCATTTGTTAAACCTTCATCTATATCATAACCCCAATGCCTCGTTCTAACTTGTTTGTGTAAATATTCTGCCAATGCTTCTGCAAAACGGTCTGCAATTGCTTGCGCCATAATTGCATTATAATCGTCTTCTTTTACCTTGTAACTGTCTGCTAATTCTTGTGCACCATAAATAGCCACGCAAAAAGCACCCATATAGTCAGTTTTATTGGTTTCTTTTGGTGCTATAAAATCTGCTAATGCAATATTGGGAATTCCTTCTCGCTTTTTTAATTGCTGACGTAAAGTTCTAAAAACCCCTATTTCTTTTCCTTTTTTCTGAATAGAAATATCATCTTCACGTATCGTATTTGCTTCAAACAAACCAAAAATTGCTTTTGGCTTTAATAATTGTTTTGCAATAATTTCTTTAATCATTGCTCGTGCTTCAGCATACATAGTCGTTGCTTGCTCACCAACCACCTCGTCTGTTAAAATATCTGGAAATTTCCCATGCAGATCCCAGCTTCTAAAAAATGGACTCCAATCTATATACGGAAGCAATTCTTTTAAGCTTAGTTGTTCTAAAACTTGAATACCTAACTCTTTTGGTTTGCATATTTGAGAAGTTTCCCACGCTATTTTATACTTCCTCTTGCGCGCTTCTTTTATAGATATATATGACTTTTCTTTCCCTCGTTTTAAAAACTTAATTCTAAATTCATCATAGTCCTTTTTTAGCTTTGCTGTATATAAATGGCTTGTTTTTGGATTTAATAAATCTCCCACAACCGTAACCGCTCTCGAAGCGTCATTTACGTGCACTACCGCATTTGTGTATTGTGTATCTATCTTTACAGCAGTGTGTGCTTTTGAAGTAGTAGCCCCACCAATTAACAACGGAACTTTAAAATCTTGACGTTCCATTTCTTTTGCCAAATACACCATTTCATCTAACGAAGGTGTTATCAAGCCACTTAAGCCAATAATATCTACGTTCTCTTTTTTAGCAACTTCAATAATTTTTTCTGGAGCAACCATGACTCCTAAATCTACAATCTCATAATTATTACAACCCAAAACAACACTCACAATATTTTTACCAATATCATGTACGTCTCCTTTTACCGTTGCCATTAAAATTTTACCTAATGCTTTTTGCTCCTCTCCTTTGTCTTTTTCAATAAATGGATTCAAATACCCAACAGCCTTCTTCATTACACGAGCAGATTTTACTACTTGTGGCAAAAACATTTTTCCTGCTCCGAATAAATCTCCTACTACATTCATTCCAATCATTAAATGCCCTTCAATAACTTCAATTGGCTTTTCTGATTCTTGTCTAGCTGTTTCTACATCTTCAATAATAAAAGCATCAATTCCTTTTACCAGAGCATGCGTAATTCTATCTTGAATAGGGTTTTCTCGCCACGATAAATCCAACCCTTTTTCCACTTTAGAACCTTTTACCGTCTCGGCAAAATCTAATAACCGTTCTGTAGCATCTTCTCTTCTATTTAAAATAACATCTTCTACACGTTCTAATAAATCCTTTGGAATATCGTCATAAATCTCCAATAAAGCAGGGTTTACAATTCCCATATTCATACCTGCCTGAATTGCATGATACAAGAACACAGAATGCATTGCTTCACGAACACCGTCATTTCCTCTAAAAGAAAACGATACATTACTTACACCTCCACTTACTGAAACATTTAGTAAATTTTGCCTTACCCAACGGGTAGCTTCAATAAAATCGATGGCATTTCGTTTGTGCTCGTCCATTCCTGTAGCCACAGGAAATATATTTAAATCGAAAATGATATCTTCGGAAGGAAAGTGGACAATGTCCACCAATATAGTATACGAGCGTTGCGCTATTTCTATTCTTCGCTCATAATTGTCTGCTTGCCCAGTTTCATCAAAGGCCATAATAATTACTGCTGCTCCATATCTTTTTATTTGTTTTGCTTCCCAAATAAACTTCTCTTCACCTTCCTTTAAAGAAATAGAGTTTACAACAGATTTTCCTTGAACAACCTGCAAACCTGCTTCTATAATTTCCCATTTAGAACTATCTATCATAATAGGAACTCTACAAATATCTGGCTCTGCAGCAATCAAATTTAAAAAACGAACCATCGCTAGTTTTCCGTCAATTAAACCGTCGTCAAAATTAATATCAATAATTTGTGCGCCTCCATCTACTTGATGTCTTGCAACGTCTAAAGCTTCATCGAATCTTTCTTCTTTAATTAAGCGTAAAAATTTTCTTGAACCTGCGACATTTGTACGTTCTCCAATATTAGTGAAATTGCTATTTTCATTCAGAACTAGCGGCTCTAAACCTGACAAATGCATGTACTTTGTTTGTTTTACTTTCATTAGTTAGCAGTTTCTAGGTTTATATTTGCTAGCAATACCTGCTATTACTCTAATATGTTCTGGAGAGGTACCACAGCAACCCCCAATAATATTTATCAAATCTTTCTTTAAATATTCTTCGATCTGCTCACCCATTTCCTCTGGTGTTTCGTCATATTCTCCAAAAGCATTTGGCAGACCTGCGTTTGGATGTGCAGAGATTGCAAAGTCCGTTTTATGAGCAATTGCCTCTAAATGGGGTTGTAATAAATTGGCGCCCAAGGCGCAATTAAATCCTATCGAAAATAATGGAATGTGGGAAACAGAAATTAAAAATGCTTCTGCTGTTTGACCAGATAATGTTCTACCAGATGCATCTGTAATAGTGCCGCTTAACATAATCGGAATCTCAATGTCTCTTTCGTCTTTTACTTCTTCAATCGCAAACAAAGCTGCCTTCGCATTTAAGGTATCAAAAACAGTTTCTACCAATAATACATCTACACCACCATCTATTAAGGCCTCTACCTGTTGTTTATAAGCAATTCTTAAATCGTTAAAAGTAACGGCTCTATAACCTGGGTCATTTACATCTGGAGACATGCTTGCCGTTCTATTTGTTGGCCCAATTGCACCGGCTACAAACCTGGGTTTGTGGGGTTCTCTCGCTGTAAACGCTGCAGCAACTTCTTTGGCAATTTTTGCAGATTGATAGTTTAGCTCATAAACCAAATCTTCTAGTTGATAGTCTGCCATGGCAATGGTAGTTCCCGAAAAGGTATTGGTTTCCACAATATCTGCACCCGCCTCAAAATATTTTGCGTGAATTGTTTTGATCGCTTCAGGCTGCGTTAAAGTCAATAAATCGTTATTGCCCTGAAGCGGAGTTGGATAGTCTTTAAAACGTTCTCCTCTAAAATCTTCTTCGGTAAATTTATATGCTTGCAGCATGGTGCCCATGGCGCCATCGAGCACTAATATTCTATTTTTTATTTCTTTTGTAATTTCTGACATTTTTTGATATTTTTATCAATATATGTCATCAGGAAAGGTGTTTTTTTCTCTGTTATCTGTCAAGTTAAAAACTTGTAGAATGTAGCACCTTTCTCAAAAAATGAGAGGTTGCCAAGGCTTCAATGGGTCTAATCCCTCTGCCTTTCGTGATAACGTAATCAATAAGTTTATGAACTGAGCAACAAAGAAACGGATTATTTCTTTATTTGCATAATTATAGGCTTTAAAAATCTATTAGCACTCAAATAGTGCAGAAGACAAATAACGATCTCCTCTGTCACAAACAATTGCAACAACAACACCTTTCTCTAATTTTTCTGCTACTTTTATAGCAGCTAACACCGAACCTCCACTACTCATTCCTGCAAAAATTCCTTCTTCCGAGGCTAATCTTTGTGTCATTGCTTTGGCTTCCTCTTCACTAACTTCTATTACTTGGTCTACCTTAGTTGCATTATAAATTGCTGGTAAATACTCTTGAGGCCATTTTCTAATTCCAGGAATCTTAGCACCTTCTTTTGGTTGTGCACCGATTATTTTAATATTTTTATTCTGTTGTTTTAAGAAATCTGAAACTCCCATGATAGTTCCTGTAGTGCCCATTGCAGCAATAAAATGAGTTACTTGCCCCTCCGTGTCTCTCCAGATTTCTGGTCCTGTAGTTTTATAGTGTGCTTTCGAATTGTCTGTATTATCAAACTGATTTAATCTAAAATATCCTTTTTTATATTTTAAATCTAAAGCATGATCTCTAGAACCCTCAATTCCTAATGCTGCAGGAGTTAAAATAACCTCTGCCCCATATGCACGCATAGTTTTTATTCTTTCTATAGTTGAATTCTCTGGCAAAACCAACACCATATTTACACCTAATACTTTAGCCATTAAAGCTAATGCAATTCCTGTATTTCCGCTGGTTGCCTCGACTAAAGTATCTCCTTTCTTAATATTATTTCTTTTTAACGCTTGAGAAATCATATTATAAGCAGCTCTATCCTTAACGCTTCCCCCAGGATTATTCCCTTCTAGTTTTAATAATAGCGTAACTCCTTCTTTTTTAAAAATATGTTGCGCTTCCACCAAAGGTGTATTTCCTACGAAGTCTATGATACTTTTTGTTTTCATATGCTTGTTTTTTTTATTGGTGATACCTAACCTTTGATAATTAATTTCTTTGAAATATTTTATTTTCTAATTGCACAGCAACTATTGAGTTTTCTAGGGTAGACTCTGTAATACAAACATTTGCACTAATAACAGAGTTTTTACCAATGACCACGTCACCTCCTAGAATAGTAGCATTTGCATAAATAATAACATTATTCTCTATGGTAGGGTGTCTTTTTACAGAAGCCATATTTTTCTTTACTTGCAGACCACCCAAAGTGACTCCTTGAAAAATAGTAACATTATTTTTTATAATAGTAGTTTCTCCAATTACAATTCCTGTGGCATGATCAATAAAAAAAGAATCTCCAATTTCTGCTCCTGGATGAATATCTGTTCCTGTTGCACTATGGGCAAACTCACTCATCATTCTTGGTAGAATATTAATTTCTTGTTTTAATAATTGATTGCTTAATCTGTAGACCGCAATCGCATAAAAACCGGGATACGCTAAATACACTTCTCTTAAACTTTTTGCTGCAGGATCGCTATTTAAAAATGCCAAAGCATCTAAGTCTAACTTTCTTCTTATCTCTATGAAAGATTTTTGAAAATCTAACCAAAAGCAATCTTTATTTTCAATGGATAATCGTTCTAAAATCTTAAAGAATAACTGTTTTGTTTGAACACCATTTTTCTGTTCATAATTGGTATCAAATAAACAATTAATCAACTCTTTTGTAAAAGTTTCTACAGCATCTCTTAAACACATGCTGTAATTTGTGAATTTATTTTTGTGTGCTACTTCTTCCATCTAATTGTTTATGATTCTGGAGCCAATATTACTTCTAAACCGTTAATTTCTGGGGTCATTTGTATTTGACAACCCAATCTACTATTGTCTTCTACATGAAAAGCTTCTGCTAACATTGCATCCTCATCATCTGATATTTCAGGTAAACTATGATCTGATGTTACATAACATTGGCAAGAAGCACACATTGCCATTCCGCCACAAATACCAATAGTTCCTTCTTCGGCTAATTCATATGAACGCACAATTTCCATTAGGTTCATTGCCATATCTGTTGGTGCAACTACATCATGTGTTGCGCCATTTCTATCTGTTATTTTTATGTTGATGTCTTGCATCTATTTTTCTTTTAGTGCTATTGTTTGCAAAGTTACGTAAACCATCTAAAAAACAAGCTATTCTATCGCTTTAACAACTGCCTTTGGCGCTTCTTTACGTGTACCATCAAAACCATCTACACCTCCCACTGTTGTATACTTCATAACATATTTTTTATTTGGGAAGATTCTTTTATAAGCACTCTGACACATTAATGTTGCCTCATGAAAACCACAAAGAATTAATTTTAATTTCCCAGGATACGTATTTACATCTCCAATAGCATATACTCCTGGTATGTTTGTTTGATAATCGAACGTGTCTACCTTAATGGCATTCTTCTCAATACTCAATCCCCAATTACCTATTGGACCCAACTTAGGCGACAAACCAAACAACGGAATAAAATGATCTGCATCTACAATGAACGAATCCTCCCCTTTCTTTTCTACTGCAACTCCTGTAACCTTATCGGTTCCTAAAACTCCTCTCACCTCTGCAGGTGTAATTAATCTAATTTTCCCTAAGTTCTTTAATTCTTGTACTTTTTCTACAGAGTCTAAAGCGCCTCTAAACTCATTTCTTCTATGAATTAAAGTTACTTCTGAAGCAATATTAGATAAAAAAATTGCCCAATCTAAGGCAGAGTCTCCACCACCAGAAATCACTACTTTTTTATCTCGATATAATTCTGGTTCTTTAATAATATATTCTACACCTTTATCTTCAAAATCTGCAATATTGGGTATCAAGGGTTTTCTTGGTTCAAAACTTCCTAAACCACCAGCAATAGCTACAATTTTCGTTTGGTGTTTCGTCCCTTTATTAGTGGTTACAATAAACGTCTCGTTTTCTTGCTTCTCAATAGTTTCTGCTCTTTCACCTAAGGTAAAACCTGGTTCAAATTGCTTACTTTGTTCTATTAGTTTTTGTGTTAAATCTCCTGCTAAAATCTCTGGATATGCCGGAATATCATAAATTGGTTTCTTCGGGTAAATCTCAGAACATTGTCCACCAGGCTGAGGTAAAGCATCAATTAAATGACATTTTAATTTTAATAAACCTGCTTCAAACACTGTAAATAGTCCTGTGGGCCCTGCACCAATAATTAATATATCTGTTGTAATCATAATTTTTTTATTTCCAATATTTAAGCCCTTTCCAGCACAGTCGAGAACTCATTTAAATCTATTTCTAATTGTATCTCGACTGGGCTCGATAAGACAACTTTCTAATCTTATTTCTCGACCAAACTTTTTGTAAACTCGTTTAGTTTTTCTACTTTTTCCTCAAAGTTTCCTTTGATCGTTTTTCTATACTCGTTTAAATTATTTACGAAATCATCTATATTTTCTGGAATTACATCTTCAAAAAACTGTCGCAATCTTTTTGCTGTTGTTGGCGATTTTCCATTCGTAGAAATGGCTATTTTTACATTTCCTTTGGTTACAATTCCGCCCATATAAAAATCGCAATATGGCGGATTATCAGCTACATTTACTAATTTATAAACAGCTCTGCAATCTTGCCAAACTTGTACGTTAATTTCTGGAACATCTGTTGTTGCAACCACCATATGCTTACCCGTTAAATACCGTTTATTGTAACTATCTTTAATTAAAGTAACACATCCTTTTTTGGCAAGTGTTATGGTATCTTTTCTAAACATTGGCGAAACGATGGTTACATGCGCATCTGGACTCGATTTTAACAAAAATGTTAATTTCTCTTCCGCAACATTCCCACCACCCACAATAAGTATATTTAAACTTTTTGTCTTTAGAAAAATAGGATATAAATTATTTCTTTCCATAAAACACCGTTATGCAATTAATGTTTCTGAATATGTGGCTTGAATATTTACTAATACTGCTCTATGCTTTACAACTTCGCCTAGAATAATAATTGCAGGATTGCTTAACTCATTTTCTTTTACAACCTCTAAAATTGTATCTACCGTTCCAATACCTACTTTTTCATTACTTCTTGTTCCGTTTTGAATAATAGCAACCGGTAAATCATTTTTATTTTCTAATTGAAACAACTTTATAATTTCAGGTAATTTTCCCATTCCCATTAACACAACAACTGTTGCATTAGATTTTGCTGCAAGCGCAATGTCTTTTGATAATTTATGTTCTTTTGTAGTTCCTGTAATTACCCAAAAACTTTCTGCACTTCCACGTTTTGTTACTGGTATGTTTTGAGATGCTGGAACCGCCAACGAAGACGAAATTCCAGGAACCATAGCTGTTGCTATGCCAAAACTTGCTGCAAATTCCATTTCTTCTGCACCTCTGCCAAAAATAAAAGGATCTCCTCCTTTTAGGCGAACTACATGCCCGTGTGTCTCTGCCCTTGCAACAATTAAATCGTTAATTTGATCTTGTTGATAGGTATAGCAACCGCTACGTTTTCCCACAAAAATTATTTCTGCATTCGGATTTATAAAGTCCAACAATTCTTCATTTACCAGAGCGTCATATAAAACAACATCTGCAGTTTTTAAAACTTTAATCGCTTTTAAAGTAATTAAATCTACATCGCCAGGACCCGCACCTACAACTGTTAATTTTGGTATTTTATACATGGCTAACTGCTGTTTTTCTATATGCATTAATCTTTGAATAGAACAATTTTGCATCCTTTAAGTAACTTGCTGCAAATTTTTTTGTAGGTTTTTTATTTTTAATTTGATACACCAAATCATCAAAAGAGCCTTCCAATTCAATTTTATGAGTGGCAACAAATTGCTCTTGAAAACTACTTATAATCCCTGCCTGCGTGTTTGTTTTTATACCCTCTGAAATTAACAATGCTTTTGCAGTATTTACAATGGCAGTGTATGCATAATAAATACTATCTGAAAACTGATTTTCTTTGAAAGCTTCTTGTGAATTTGTAATTTTTTCTTCGCTTTCAAATAATAAAGTCGCAATCAAATCAATCACAACTCCAGCACATTCTCCAACTCCGATTGCTTTTACGTATTTTTCTGAGTACCCCCAATCAATAAAATCATCTGGCAACAAATTAGTTGTATCAGATAATCCTTTTAACAAATTATAGAAATAAATTTTCCCTTGTCTGTCATAATATTCCAAAAACGATTCTTTTTTCTGTTGATATCTCTCAATATCATTCAATAAAATACGTAAAGCGTCTGCTCCTCTTTTACTTGGAATTTTGACTAATTTATCTGAAAAACGACCATTTCCGTCTCCTAAAATTCCACCACCAATTAAAACCTGTAACCCAGGTGCTTGCAAATTACCAACTTTAATAGACATTCCTTGAAAACCAATATGTGCCATATTGTGTTGCCCACAAGCGTTCATGCAACCACTAATTTTAATGGCAATTTCTTTGTTATTTATATAGGAAGGGTATTCTTCTTCCAATACTTTTTCTAACACCACTGCAATTCCTGTACTACTAGAAATTCCTAAATTACAAGTATCCGTTCCTGGGCAAGCAGTAATATCTGAAGTAGAATTATATCCAGCATTTGCAAAACCTAATTTTTGCAATTCAACATAGAAAAAAGGAATTAGATCTGCCCTAATATGGCGAATTAAAATATTCTGACGCAAAGTCAATCGGATTTCATTAGCCCCATATTTTTTTACTAAATCTGCTAATAATCTTGCTTTTTGCGTATAGAAATCTCCTAAATGCACTTTAATTCCAATAGCAAATAAACCTTCTTGCTTTTGTTTGATAACATTTGTTTCTTTCCAATTTTGAAAAGCAACTTCATCTTTAATTTTTATTACAGGAATTGCTACTTCTTGAAAAGAAATGGGTTGCTCAAAAGCAGTGGTGTTAATTTTAAACGTTTTGTTCTCTAAGGCACTTATTTCTTTAGATACTAATTCTAAAAAAACAGCTGTTCCTATCTCTTTTACTAAAAATTTTAATCTTGCCTTTGCTCTTTTTGTTCGTTCTCCAAAACGATCAAAAATTCTTAAAACACTCTCTATAGTTGGTATTAAAACATCTTCTTCTAAAAATTCATAGATTACATCTGCATGCCTTGGTTGTGAACCCAAACCACCACCTAATAAAACTTTAAAACCTTTTTTAGCAACTCCATCTTCTATTTTAATCTTCGCAATAAAACCTAAATCATGAATAAAACTAATAGCGGTATCATCATCTGTACCAGAAAAAGACATTTTAAATTTACGCCCCATTTCTTGACAAATTGGGTTTCTTAAAAAGAATTTAAACGTTGCATCTGCATACGGAGAAACATCAAAAGGTTCGGCAGTATCGATTCCCGCAGTTTCAGAAGCTGTGATATTTCTAACGGCATTTCCACATGCTTCACGCAATGTAATATCATCCTTTTCTAGTTGTGCCCATAACTCTGGCGTTCTATCTAAACTTACATGGTGAATTTGAATATCTTGGCGTGTTGTAATATGCAATCTCCCACGAGAATATTCATCAGAAACGTCTGAGATTCTGTGCAATTGTTCGCTTGATACTTTTCCGTATGGTAATTTTATACGAATCATTTGCACACCAAACTGACGCTGACCATATACACCTCTTGCCAAACGTAAACTTCTAAAACGCTCTTCGTCTATTTTCCCTTCTTTAAATAGCTGAATTTTACGTTCTAATTCTAGAATATCTTTTTCTACTATAGGATTCTCTATTTCTGTTCTAAAACTTTGCATGATTTTCTATTTATTATTGGATAAAACCGACACCAACGGTATTGTTTGTTTTTGGATTGATCAAAATAAATGCGCCATTTGATTTATTCTGATTGAAGCTATCTACCAATAAATATTTACTTAACTTTATTTGAATAACTCCTATTTGATTCAAAGCTAATTCAGACGGATTTTCAATTTTTCCAGAAAAATCTGTTTTTAAAATGCTAGACAATTGTGTGATTTTTGCTTGTGCATCATTTACACCGTGTTTTATATGGTATTTCTGTAAAACTTGTAAAGGTTCTTTATCCATCCAACAAATAGTTGCGTCTAATTGCTTTGTAATTGTTGGTTCTTCAGCAACTTTTACCAACATGTCTCCTCTACTTACATTTACATTGTCAACCAACGTAATTGCAACAGAACTTCCGTTTTTTGCAATTTCATATTCCTCATCAAAAAAATGAATACTTTTTATTGTTGATTTTGTTTGCGATGGAAGGACTATTATTTCATCTCCAATTTCTAGATCGCCTCCGTAGATCTTACCTGCGTAGCCCCTAAAATCATGATATTCATCTGTTTTTGGTCTAATTACAGTTTGTACAGGAAAACGAACTTGCGTTACTTCTTCGGTAGCTTCAATATCTAATTTTTCTAAATGATGTAATAAGGTTTCACCTGCATACCAAGACATATTTTCAGATTTAGAAGCTACATTATCTCCTTGCAAAGCAGACATTGGTATAAAGGTTAATTGCTGATTTTTATATTCGCTTTTGCTTGCCAAATACTCAATTTCTCTCTTAATAATATTGTATTTCTCTTCGGAAAAGTCAACCAAATCCATTTTATTAACCGCAATAACAACATCTTTAATTCGAAGTAAATTATTGATAAAAAAATGACGATATGTTTGTTCTACTACTCCTTTTCTAGCATCAATCAGCACAATTGAAGCTTGCGCAGTAGATGCGCCCGTTACCATGTTTCTTGTATACTCTATATGCCCAGGAGTATCTGCAATAATGAAACTCTTTTTTCTTGTTGAAAAATAAATATGTGCCACATCAATGGTGATGCCTTGCTCACGTTCTGCAACCAAACCATCTGTTGCTAAAGAAAAATCTAAATAGTCGAATCCTCTTTGCCTGCTTTTCTCTTCTATTGCAGCAAGCTTATCATCCGTTAACGATTTTGTATCATATAAAAGACGCCCTATTAAGGTGCTTTTACCGTCATCTACGCTTCCTGCTGTTGCTATTTTTAGTACTTTCATTTTTAATGAGCTACTGGTTTTTCGCTTATTAGCTACTTGCCTAATTTTATATTCTATTATTTTTACTAATGGCTAACTACCAGAAGCGAAATGCAAAAAAAAATGCAAAACAAATTTCTAAAAATACCCTTGCTGCTTGCGCTTTTCCATGGCAGCCTCAGAGCGTTTATCATCTATTCTTGCGCCTCTTTCTGAAATGGAGGAATCTCTAATTTCTTCTACAACTTTTGCAATGTCTACAGCATCAGATAACACGGCTGCTGTACAACTCATATCGCCAACAGTTCTAAAACGAACCATTCTTTCTAACACTGCTTCTTCTTCATCTCTATAAACAACAGCATCTGCTGCAGACCAAATCATACCATCTCGAATAAATGTTTTTCTTTTGTGTGCAAAGTAAATAGAAGGAATTTCTATTTTTTCTTTTTGAATGTAAGACCAAACGTCCAGCTCTGTCCAATTTGAAATAGGAAACACACGCACATTTTGCCCAAGATCTATGCGTCCATTTAGCATATCAAATACTTCCGGGCGCTGATTTTTTTCATCCCATTGTCCGAAATCATCTCTTACAGAAAAAATTCTTTCTTTTGCTCTAGCCTTTTCTTCATCTCTTCTTGCACCACCTATACAGGCATCAAAACCAAATTCTTCAATAGCATCTAAAAGTGTTTCTGTTTGCAGCATATTTCTACTTGCATATCTGCCAGATTCCTCTTTTACGCGTCCGTTATCAATATTATCTTGTACATTTCTTACGATTAACTCTACTCCCAATTCTTTTACTATTTTATCTCTAAATGCTAACGTTTCAGGAAAATTATGCCCGGTATCTATATGCATTAATGGAAACGGAATTTTAGCAGGAAAAAATGCTTTTTGCGCCAAACGAACCAACGTTATGCTATCTTTTCCTCCAGAAAAAAGTAACACAGGTTTTTCAAACTGCGCAACTACTTCTCTAAATATATAAATTGCTTCACTTTCTAAAGCTGCTACTTGTATTATTCTTTGATTCATAATCATGTCTTTTAGATATGCAAACCGCACTCTCTATTGCCTTCTACTTTTGTGGGGTCGAAATAGGTAAACTCATTTGACAAACCTTTTTCTTCTAAATACGTATCTAATTCCTTGTCTGTCCAATTATAAAACGGACTTACCTTTAAAATACCGTCTTTGCTCTTAGAAACAATATCTATACTATTCCTAAAAGCGGTTTGCCCTTTCCTTAAATTTGTAAACCAAACATCTGGTTGTTGCTCTTTCATAGCTCTAGAAAAAGGCTCTAACTTTACTTGTTCTGTAAAAATTATATGTTTTGGATCTTCTATAGAGGGCATTCCTAATACCACATTTCTATGCGAAACCGTCTGCCTTGGCACATATAATTGAATGTTTAAGTTCAATTTTTTAATAACTTCCTCGGCATGCCTATAGGTTTGTTGTGTATTATACCCAGTATCACACCAAACTACCGTCACATCTTTCTTAACCGCGGTAACTGCATTTAAAATAGCTACTTCATAAGGCCTAAAATTAGTAGTCACTATCGGTCTGTGTGCAATAGTAATAGCCCACTTAATTATTTCTTCTGGACTTTTATTTTGTAATTCTTTATTTATTTCTTCTAAGTTCATCTGTATTATTTACCCCATTTTATATGATTCCAAATTCTTTCATGAAAAAAATACAATAGTAGTTTTGTTAAAAAATCTATGGTAGCAATAGAAGTAGCCAAACCAATAGCCCCTGTAATAAAATAAGAAACTATTAAAGTATCTAACGTACCTATGAACCTCCAACTCAAAGCTTTTGCAAAACTTCGTAAAGGTTTCTCAGAAGTTTTATCTTCTTCGAAACCCCTACTTTGAGTTTTCCTACTAAAAAAAAACTGGTTTAAAATCATAGGTAATTAATTCAAAAAACTTACCCTATTAATTTAGTAGGATAATGCAAACATACACTTAAATTTAAAATTAAAACACAGTAAATTCATAAAATATATATATACCCTATAGATTTAGTAGATTAATAAAAAAAGGAGAATATAATTACGAATATGAAATCGTATGAGACTTACTATTGAAATAAAAATTAGTATTAAAAACTTAAGTTATAAGATGCATCGAATACAGCGTAGTTTAACAATTACAAAGATCTGCTAAAGAAGTGTTTCTAAAAACATCTAAAGTATTGTCTCTTACTTGCATCATTAAATTATGAACAGCACATGCATTTTCATCTGGACAATCATCACACTTTTCATAGAAATTTAAACTCACACAAGGTACCATAGAAATAGGTCCTTCAAGAATTCTCATAACGTCAGTCATGGGTATTTCAGAAGGTGATTTTAATAAATAATAACCACCCCCTTTCCCTTTTTTAGATGCTAAAATTCCGTTTTTACGAAGTGTTAATAGAATACTTTCTAAGAATTTTAGGGAAATATTTTCGCTTTTAGAAATCGAAGCAATAGCCACAGGGTTATTGTCCTCTTGCCTACCTAAAAAAGTAAGTGCTTTAATTCCGTATTTTGTCTTTTTAGAAAGCATAAACAAAATTACGGAATTTTAAATTGGTTTAACTATTTAAAGCTTGCTCTAAATCTTCTATAATATCTGCTACATTTTCTAAACCTACAGAAACTCTTACCAAACCTTTTGTAATACCAACAGCTAATCTATCCTCTTCAGATAACCTGCCGTGCGTTGTAGAAGAAGGGTGCGTAACAATAGTTCTTGTATCCCCTAAATTTGCCGATAAAGAACACATTTTAATAGTGTTTAAAAATGTTCTTCCCGCTGCAATACCTCCTTTAATTTCGAAAGCAACAATGTTTCCTCCTAATTTCATTTGATTTTTAGCAATAGCATATTGTGGGTGCGATTTCAAAAATGGATACTTCACCATGATAACGTTTTCTTGCGTTTCTAAAAATTCAGCAACCTTTAATGCATTTTCCGCGTGTTTTTCTACTCTAATTGCCAAAGTTTCTAAACTTTTAGACAATACCCATGCATTAAAAGGAGACATTGCTGGCCCCGTATTTCTTGCAAATAAATAAATTTCTCGCATTAATTCCTTACTTCCAACGGTAACTCCGCCCAAGACTCTCCCTTGTCCATCTATTAATTTTGTGGCAGAATGAATCACTAAATCTGCACCAAACTTAATGGGTTTTTGCACATATGGTGTTGCAAAACAATTATCAACAATATAAATTAGATTGTGCTTTTTTGCAATTTGACCAATCAACTCTAAATCAAGAATATCTACTGCTGGATTTGTAGGTGTTTCTATATATAGAATCTTTGTATGTGGTTGAATTAAGCTTTCTAACAAATCGACTTCATTTACTTTAAAGTAAGAAGTTTCTATATTCCATTTTGGTAAAAATTTTGTGAACATACTATGGGTAGAACCAAAAACAGATCTACAAGATACTACATGATCTCCTGCACTAAGCAAAGCCGCAAATGTGGAGAAAATTGCAGACATACCTGTTGCAAAAGCGTAACCTGCTTCGGCACCTTCCATACTTATAATTTTATTTACAAATTCTGTAGTATTTGGATTTGTAAAACGACTGTATAAATTGCGTTCTTTTTCTTCTGCAAAAGAAGCACGCATCTCTTCTGCATCGTCAAAAACAAAACTAGATGTTAGATATAGTGGGGTAGAGTGTTCAGAAAACTGTGTTCTTTCTGTTTGATTTCTAATCGCTTCTGTTTCGAAGTGTTTACTCATAATTACTAATGGTTAGTTATTCCTTATTGACTAAATAGTGCTAAATGAAAACTGATTAATTTTTTAATCGTTATGTTTTGCCAGTCTTAATATATCTCCAAAAACACCTCTTGCCGTTACTTTAGAACCTGCTCCTGCCCCTTGAATTACAATGGGCTGTTCTCCGTATGATTCTGTATAAATTTCAAAAATTGCATCAGAACCTTTTAAAGATCCTAAAGGAGAAGCTTTAGAAACTGACACTAATTTTACTTCTAAATTACCCGTATCTTGAGATAAATCTCCGCTTAACTCCCCAATATATCGTAAAACAGAATTTTCTTTTTGTGCAGCTTTTATTTGTTGATACTCTGCATTCATGACTTCTAAATTCGATAGAAAATCAGTTACAGTACCCCCTCTTAAATTGGCTGGAATTAAATTCTGAATATTTGTATCTACAAACTCATTTTCTAAATCTAATTCCCTTGCTAAAATCAATAATTTTCTAGCTACATCATTTCCAACCAAATCTTCTCTTGGGTCTGGCTCTGTAAATCCTTGCGCTATGGCATCTTTTAAAACTTCTGAAAAAGGTCTGTTTCCCTCAGAAAAAGTATTAAATAAATAACTTAAGCTTCCAGAAAAGACCCCTTTAATCTTAGTAATATTCTCTCCAGATTCATGTAAAAGTCTTATAGTATCAATTAAAGGCAGGCCAGCACCTACATTGGTTTCATATAAATACTGCTTTTTATGTTCTTTTAGTTTTGTTCTTAATTCTTTATAAAAATCAAAAGATAAAGTATTTGCTATTTTATTACAAGAAACTAAATCGAAACCTGCAGCAATTAACGGAATATAATTTTCTACAAACGAGATACTCGCCGTGTTATCTACTGCAATTAAATTTTCAAAATGATGTGTGTTTGCAAAGTCAATTATGTCTTGTATTTCAATATTTTCATGTCCTGTGTTCTCTAAATCTTGCTCCCAGTTTTTTGAAACTCCTGTTTTTTGAAGCAATACCTTTTTAGAACTTGCCACTGCAAAAACATTTAATTGAATTTTTCTTCGCTCTAATACAGAAGCTGCATTCTCTAAAATCTGATTAATTAAAGTTCCACCAACCAAACCTTTTCCAAAAACAGCAATATTTATTTTCTTTGCAATTCCGAAAACTTGTCCGTGAATTACATTTACAGCCTTGTGCAATTGGTCTTTTTTAACTACCAAACTCACGTTTTTACCTGTAACTGTATTATTAAATAATAATGGGACAATTTGATTTTTAATTAAGGCATTGTAAGGAAGGTGAAATTCACTTAAGTCTTGACCAATAATAGAAATTACCGCCACGCTCTCGGTTATTGAAATCTGATGCACATCTTGAGCGTAAAAATCGCTTTCAAAGGCAGTTTCTAAAGCTAAAACAGCTTCAGAAGCCCTATCCGTATCGATAATTAATCCAATTCCTCTCTCTGAAGAGCCTTGAGAAATAATACTAACATTAATATTCCGCTCACTTAATGCTCTAAAAATACGTGCATCTACTCCCACTTTTCCTAACAAACCTCTTCCTTCAAAATTCAATAAAGAAACATTATTAATGGTAGAAATAGATTTAATTCCTTTTTGTGAAGACGCTGCAGTTATTAAAGTTCCTTTATCTTCCTTATTAAAGCTGTTTAAAATTCTTAAATTAATATTCTTTTCTAATAAAGGAATAATAGTTTTTGCATGTAAAATGGTAGCTCCAAAATTAGCCAATTCATTTGCCTCGGAATAGGATAGTTTCTCAATTTTCTTTGCGTCTGCAACCAAATCTGGATTTGCAGTAAAAATTCCGCTTACATGCGTATAATTTTGCAACTCTTCTGCATCTAAATAATTTGCTAGTAAAGCTGCTGTATAATTACTACCGTTTCTTCCTAAAGTTGTAGTTTCTCCTTTTTTATTGGAAGAAATAAAACCAGTTACAACATTTAATACGTTTGCGTTTTCAGCAAAATATGCAACTACATTTGCAGAAGAAATGGTGTTTATGGGTTGTGCATTCCCGAAGTTTTCATCGGTAATAATTAACTGACTCGCATCTGTTATATTCGCATCTACTCCTTTTTTTTGTAACAAACTAGCTACTAGTTTTGCTGATAACAATTCACCCTGCGCTAGCACTTCGTCTTTAATTTTAATACTATAATCCCCCAACAAAGAAACGCCTTCAAAAATAGTTTCTAATTTGGCAAATTCTGCAGAAAAATCAACGGAAGTATTTGGTGTTAATTGATATTTCTTAAATATTTCAAACGCAATTTTGTATGCTTTTTTTTGTGCAGATTTTTCTAAAATAGCTTCTAAATCGTCTGTAGTATTTCCTCTTGCAGAAACTACCACTGTTATTTTTTCACTATTATAAAGTTTTCCTGTAATAATATCTAAAGCGCTTTCAATTCCTTTCCCGTTTGCTAAAGATTTTCCTCCAAATTTTAATACTTTCATTTTTTTTGTGTTGTACTCTTTATTAAATATAGGTGCTATAATTTTCTGAAGTTGGTCATATTCCATTAGAAATGCATCATGACCATGCACCGATTTTATTTCGTTGTAGGTAACATTTTCTTTGGTTAATGCTAAATTTTTATGTGTTTCTCTATTTTCTTCTGCAGTAAAAAACAAATCTGAGTCCACACCAATAATGTGAATATTGGCATTTATTTGATTTAAAATTTCTATCTTTTTTTCTCCATTTTTTGTAACATCAATTGTTTTTAATAATTGATTCATTAATTTATAAGAGGATAATTGATACCGTTCTTGTAATTTTTCACCGTGATGTAATAGCCAACTTTCTACATTAAAAATAGTAGAATCTTCTTTTTTAGAACGCTGAAAACGTTCTTTAAAAGAAGTTGGCGTCCTGTAACATAGCATTGCATGCATCCTTGCATCATGTACGGGGTTGCTTGAGTTTACCAAAAATTGTTCTTGTATTTGACAATTGGCTATTAACCAATCTGTAGATTTCCAATCGGTCGCAATGGGTAAAAAATGTTTGGTTATTTTAGTATTTAAAACCATCATTTCCCAAGCAATGCCGCCACCCAAAGAACCACCTATTAAAGCAAATAGTTGTGAGATTTTTAAATACTGTAAACCTTCTAAAAAGATGTTGGCAATATCTCTTGCAATAAAATCTTTATAATTTTCAATTAAAAAACCATCAAAACCATTTCCAGGAACATTAAAAGACAAAATAGTATACACCGTGGTATCTATTACCTTTTCTTCCCCTACAATATCTTGCCACCAACCTTCTTTACCTGCAACTTCACTGTTACCAGTTAGTGCATGGTTGATTAAAATTATAGGCGCGGTACCTAGTTCTTTACCAAAAACTTGGTAGCTTAAATTCAGTTCAAGAACAGCAGCACCAAGCTCTGTAGTGAAGTTTTTAATTTTAATATGTTGTAACTGATTTTTCATTTAAACAGAAGGGGTTTTAACCCCTTATTTGTATATATTATCTTCTTATAACTCAGAAAAAGCGGCTTTTAAATCTGCTTTTAAATCCTCTAAATCTTCAATACCAACAGATAATCTTACTAAATCTTGCGTAACGCCAGCACTTGCTTGTTCTACTGTATTTAATTGTTGATGTGTTGTACTTGCAGGATGAATAATAAGTGATTTTGTATCTCCAATATTCGCTAATAAAGAAAATATTTTAGTTTTATCTGCAATTGCTTTTGCAGCTTCAAAGCCTTTTTTAGGACCGAATGTTACAATACCACTTTGTCCTTTTGGTAAGTACTTATCTGCTAAAGATTTGAATTTACTACTTTCTAAACCAGGATAATTTACCCAAGCAACGGCATCTTGTTCCTCTAACCATATTGCCAATGCTAATGCATTTTCTGAATGTTGTTTTATTCTAACGGGTAAAGTCTCTAAACCTTGAATGATATTAAATGCGTTTGTTGGACTTAATGCGCCCCCGTAATCTCGTAAACCTTCGAGTATTAATTTAAAAGTAAACGATGCCGCACCTAAAGTTTCATAATATTTTAAACCGTGGTAACCAGCAGATGGTTCTGTAAATTCTGGAAACTTGCCATTCGCCCAATTAAAAGTACCTGCATCTACAATAGCACCTCCTAAAGAAGTTCCTTGGCCACCAATATATTTTGTTAAGGAGTGAATTACAATATCTGCCCCGTGCTTAATAGGATTTAATAAAACAGGTGTTGCCACGGTATTATCTACAATAAAAGGAACTTCTGCCTTTTTTGAATGCGTAGAAATTGCTTCTAAATCTAATACATCTAACTTTGGATTCCCTAAAGATTCTGCAAAAAATGCTCTTGTATTTTCTTGCACTGCTGCGTCAAAATTATCAGGATTTGAAGCATCTACAAATGTAGTTGTAATGCCTAATCTTGGTAAGGTTACACTTAATAAGTTGTAGGTTCCACCGTATAAACTGCTAGAAGCAACAATATGATCTCCTGCTTTTAAAAGTGTTAGCAAACCAGTTGCAATTGCGGCTGTACCAGATGCAAAAACTACGGCTCCTATTCCGCCTTCTACCGCTGCTAAACGGTCTTGTAAAATTTGATTTGTTGGGTTGTTTAAACGGGTGTAGATAAAACCTAGTTCTTTTAACGAAAAAAGGTTTGCTGCATGTTCTGAATTGTTAAAAACATACGATGTTGTTTGGTAAATAGGAACTGCTCTTGTACCTCCGTTTGTGGTTACGTCGTGTCCTGCATGCAACGCATTGGTTGCCAATTTTAATGTACTCATTTTTCTATTTTTTTGAGTTAATAAATAAACAAAAAAGTCAAATGCATCAATTTCTGTTGATGTAATTACTAGAAAAATGTTATGAAGAAAAATAGTACTTTCCAGAAAGGAAAATTCTTTTTTGTTATCTATCCAACTATAGTTTAGTTGAGTAGAATTTAGCACCTTCTTTATTTCTAAAGGGTTGCTAAGGCTTCGTCGGGTCTAATCCCTTCACCTTTCTTGATAACATTTCAATAAGTTATTGAACTTTATGAGTGCAAATATATGTTCCAAAAAAATTAGTATCCAAATAAAAAGTGATTTATTTTTTAAAAATATCGATTTCGCATTTTATTTATCTCTGCACTCTTTATTCTTTAATATCATCACTTTTAAAACGCCGAAATTCATTTATTGATGATGCTATCATAAATAATTATAGCAATAAAAGGGATCATTTTAATTTTATAGTGTACTTTTGTAAACTAATTAAGAGGAATAATTTGAACTGATTGCAACCTCACTAAAAAAATGCTAAAGCAGTAATTATCTACTTCTTTCAGCGACTGCAATCAATTTTATTTTCCGCCTGATTCCCATTTTAAGGGAATAATCATTTTAAGGAAATCTCAATGCTTAGCATTAAGAAATCATTTTTTAATATAAAAAAAAATAGTATGTCATATTTATTCACCTCAGAAAGTGTTTCTGAAGGGCACCCAGACAAAGTTGCAGATCAGATTTCTGACGCTTTAATTGATAATTTTTTAGCATTTGACAAAAATAGCAAAGTTGCTTGTGAAACTTTAGTAACTACTGGACAGGTTATTCTAGCCGGTGAAGTAAAATCTAAAACGTATTTAGATGTGCAGCAAATTGCCAGAGATGTAATTAATAAAATTGGGTACACTAAAAGTGCCTATATGTTCGATGGAAATTCTTGTGGAGTTTTATCTGCAATCCATGAACAATCACCAGATATTAACCGCGGAGTTGATAGATCTAGCCCTGAAGAACAAGGTGCAGGAGACCAAGGAATGATGTTTGGTTACGCTACAGATGAAACAGACAATTACATGCCATTGGCACTAGAATTATCTCATAGATTGTTAATTGAATTGGCTAAATTGCGAAGAGAAAATAACGATATTACATATTTACGGCCAGATGCTAAATCTCAGGTTACCATAGAATACTCTGATGACAATGTTCCTGAAAGAATTGACGCAATTGTAATTTCTACACAACACGATGATTTTGATGAAAGTGACGAAGTAATGTTAACTAAAATTAAAAAAGACATTGTAGAAATTTTAATTCCAAGAGTAGTTGCAAACTTACCAGAACAGAATCGAAAATTATTTACAGATAATATTACCTATCACATCAATCCAACAGGTATTTTTGTAATTGGTGGACCCCACGGAGATACTGGTTTAACGGGAAGAAAAATTATAGTAGATACTTACGGCGGAAAAGGTGCCCATGGTGGTGGTGCTTTCTCAGGAAAAGACCCCTCTAAAGTAGATAGATCTGGAGCATATGCAACTAGACATATTGCAAAAAACTTAGTTGCTGCTGGTCTTTGTAAAGAGGTACTAGTGCAAGTTTCTTATGCCATTGGTGTGGCAAAACCAACAAGTATTAATGTTGAAACATATGGAACTGCAACCGTAGATCTAACAGATGGTGAAATTAGCAAAAAGGTAGCCACTCTTTTTGATATGCGTCCGTATTTCATAGAACAACGCTTAAAATTAAGAACTCCTATTTATTCTGAAACTGCTGCATATGGTCATATGGGAAGAACCCCAGAGATAAAAACAGTTACCTTTTCTAACCCAATGGGAGAAACAATTTCTGAAGAAGTAGAAACGTTTACTTGGGAGAAATTAGATTATGTAGATGCCGTAAAAGCTGCTTTTAATTTATAAAAATAAAATTCTTTAAAAAAGGTCTTTGAACACATGTTTAAAGACCTTTTTTTGCTTGAAATTTGCCTTATAAAATACCATCTCTTTAACATATCTTTAAGAAACCTTAAATAATTGTTTTCATAACTTCGAGAACTCTAATTTTAACCAAACTTAACATGATAAACAAAATACTTACAAGACTCTTATTACTTGTTTTTATAATTGGTTTTTCTACAGAATCTTCCGCTCAATTTTGGAAGAAAAAGAAAAAAGAAACTCCAAAAGCAGCTGTAAAGCCCAAACCTAAAAAAGATGCAATTAAACCTTACGAAAAAGTGGTTACAAAAGACCACCAGACAGATGAAGGATTATTTAAAGTGCATACAAAAGACGATGCTTACTTATTTGAAATACCAGACTCTCTATTAAAAAGAGAAATGTTAATGGTAACAAGAATTGCTAAAACTGCGAGCGGCATAGGGTTTGGTGGTGCAAAAGCAAACACGCAAGTACTGCGTTGGGAGAAAAAAAATAAGCATATCTTGCTAAGAATAGTTTCTCATAGTGTTGTTGCAGACACTATTTTACCAGTGCATGAAGCAGTAGTAAATTCTAATTTAGAACCTATTTTATTTTCTTTTCCTATAAAAGCATTTAGTAAAGATTCTACTGCCACCGTTATTGATGCAACTACTTTATTTTCTACAGATGTTAAACCACTTGGGTTTCCAGTTTCTTACAGAAAAAGATATGGTATCACAAGAATGGACAAAGACCGCTCTTACATTGATCGTGTAAGCAGCTACCCACAAAATATAGAAGTACGGCATGTAAAAACCTATGCAGCTAATAAGGCACCTTCTAATAGTGCGCTAGGTTCTATTACCTTAGAAATGAGTAATTCTATGGTTTTATTACCTAAAGTACCTATGAAACGTAGATATTTTGATGAGCGTGTTGGTTGGTTTGCAAGAGGGCAGACAGACTACGGATTGGAAGACCAGCGAAGTAAAACAGTAAAGTATTTAGATAGATATCGTCTAGAAGTAAAAGACGAAGACATTGAAAAATTTAAAAGAGGAGAACTCGTAGAGCCTAAAAAACAAATTGTGTATTATGTAGATAGAGCAACGCCAAAAGAATGGGTTCCTTATATTATACAGGGAGTTAATGATTGGCAAGTAGCTTTTGAAGCGGCTGGTTTTAAAAATGCCATTATTGGTAAAATGGCACCTACGGCAGAAGAAGATCCTGAATACAGCCCAGAAGATGTGCGGTATTCTGTAATTAGATATTTAGCATCTCCAATTCCAAATGCCAACGGACCGCATGTAAGTGATCCAAGATCTGGAGAAATTTTAGAATCAGACATCAACTGGTATCACAATGTAATGACGTTGTTACACAACTGGTTTTTTATTCAAACGGCCGCCATCAATCCAGATGCCAGAGGAAATAGTTTTAAAACAGAAACCATGGGAGAATTAATTAAGTTTGTGTCCTCTCATGAACTTGGGCATACTATCGGATTGCCTCACAATATGGGAAGTTCTGTTGCCTATCCTGTAGATTCTTTAAGGTCTGCAAGTTTTACTTCAAAATATGGAACTGCACCCTCAATAATGGATTATGCGCGCTTCAATTACATCGCACAACCAGAAGATAAAGGTGTTGCCTTAATGCCAAATATTGGTATTTATGACAAATATGCGATTTCTTGGGGATACAGACCTATTCTAGATACCAATGCAAAAGATGAAAAAGCAACCTTAGATGCTTGGATTTTAAAACATGCCGGCGATCCAATGTATCGTTTTGGACACCAACAAGGAGGCGGTGTTGTAGATCCAAGTTCTCAAACAGAAGATTTAGGAGACGATGCTATGAAAGCTTCTATGTACGGTATTAAAAACTTAAAAAGAATTTTACCAAGATTGGAAGAATGGACCTCTGAAAGGGGAGAGAACTATGACGAATTGTCTACGATGTACGGACAATTATTAAGTCAGTTTAATAGATATATGGGCCATGTAACCGCAAATATTGGTGGTGTGTACGAAGAGTACAAAACAGCTGACCAAGAAGGCGCAGTGTACACGCAGGTTACAAAAGCAAAACAAGAAGAAGCGCTGCAGTTTTTAATTGATGAATTGTTTGAAACGCCCACTTGGATGTTGGATGAAAATATTTTTAGTAAAACGGAGTTTTCTGGCGCTATCGAAAGAGTTAGAGGTCTGCAGGCAAGAACCTTAAACAATGTTTTAGATGCTGGTAGAATGGCGAGAATGATTGAAAATGAAACCTTAAATGGATCTTCAAAAGCATATACGTTAATTAATATGATGCGTGATGTACGCAAGGGTGTTTGGAGTGAAATTTATGCTGGACGCTCTATCGATACCTATAGAAGAAACTTACAAAGAGCATATTTAGACAGGTTAGACTACTTACTAAATGAAGCTAAAAACCAAAGAGGTGCAAATAGTGGCTATTATAAAAAAACAGGAATTAATATCAATCAATCTGATGTGAAATCTGTAGCAAGAGGAGAGTTAAAACGTTTACAAAGAGATGTAAAAGCTGCATCTAGAAAAGGAAACACACTTACGCGTTACCATTTGCAAGATGTAGTAGATAGAATAGATTTAATTTTAGATCCTAAATAGTCTAAAATAGTTTTACACTTATTATAAACCTCATCTTTACGGATGGGGTTTTGTTTTGAAGCATAGTTTGGTTTGTTGCTGAATTTAAAAAATATCAAGCTAAAATCTAAGCTTCTCTTATACTTCTTTCAATTTCATCTACAAATCTGAAATATTCTAGAAAAAACTAAAACTTTACAAGCATTTTAAAATTATATATTTAAGTATTTGCTTAAGTACGAAATTAGTGTAAATTTGAAGTATGAAAAATAATTTATGCAGCAGACAACAAGCAGATACGGAACAACTAAAGCGTTGCAAAAAAACAGTTTCAGAATTGGACGAATCTATTGACTATTTAGCTAACGGACTCTCATTAGTTGGAAATAGCGTGCGTCTTAAAATACTTTTTCTACTCTTTGAAGAAAAAAGACTTTGCGTCTGTGATTTGAGTGATGTTCTTGGAATGAATATTTCTGCAATCTCACAGCATCTAAGAAAAATGAAAGATAGAAATCTATTGAAAACGGAAAGAGAAGCCCAAACTATTTTTTATTCGTTAACTGCAGAATATGCAACATTACTGCACCCTTTCTTTGAGATACTAGACAAGCAAAAACTTTTAGAAGCCGTATGAAAAGTGAAAATAAATTAGCCAATGCTGGTTTTATAACCGCAATTACAGCCTCTTTGTGTTGCATATCACCAATAGTAGCAATCATTGTTGGAACAGGCGGAATTGCTTCAACCTTTTCTTGGATTGAGCCATTTAGACCTTATCTAATAGGTTTAACACTTTTAGTTCTTGGATTGGCCTGGGCTAAAAAACTAAAAGCTCGAAAAGAAATTGACTGCAAATGTACCACAGCAAAAAGTCCAAAATTTACGGAATCAAAGAAGTTTTTGGGAATTATAACCGCTTTTACAATTATTATGTTGGCTTTGCCATACTACTCAGGGATCTTTTACTCAAATACACAAAAACAGGTACCTGTAATTTACAAATCGCATATTAAAACAACTGAATTTGAAATAAAAGGAATGACCTGTGCAAGTTGCGAAACACCTATTAATTTTGAAGTAAACAAACTAAATGGAATTGTAAACTCAAAAGCAGCTTATAAAAACGGAAATGCCATTGTAAAATTTGACAGTACCAAAACCAATGAAACGGAAATTGAGAAAGCAATTAACGCAACAGGTTACAAAGTAACTGATAAAAAATAAAACAAATGGAAATACAATTAACATCAGAAATTACATGCCCAAACTGCAAACAGAAGAAAGTAGAAGAGATGCCTGCAAATGCATGCCAATTCTTTTACGAGTGTGCAAATTGTAAAACAGTTTTAAAACCCAAAGAAGGAGATTGCTGTGTTTACTGCTCATACGGAACAAATGCATGTCCGCCCATTCAAGAAAATAATAGCTGCTGTTAAAAAGCCAGCGCTTGTATAGAACCCTCGCAAATTTGCGAGGATTTTATTGTTAAATTAAAAGTTTTAAGGCTTCACAAAAATTTCTAATACCAACTTATACGTATTTCTGTAAACAGGTACCTCGGTATGTAATGCCATTTATTAAAATCGGTTGCTACGCGACGCTGAATTAAATTGATAGATAATTAAATATTTAAAAAGTTCGAACTGCACGTACATTGCTGCTTATACCGCTCTTACTGGCGTTGTACTGATTACCATTGGAGAAATCCTGCAACCAGGCGCCATTAACATCATACTCTGCAGAACTCCAGTAGTAAGCGTCTGTAAGCCCACCAACCTCAAATTTATTTTCATAAATAATGTTTAACTCTCTATAGGTTGGCATGCGCCAATCTTTAAATTCAGCGCCCGCTGCATCGTGATTATCTGGATTGCTTAATAAGTTAATAGTATTATACCAATTTGAAGTTCCTTGATCTAGCCTTGCTGCAACTATGCCGTGTTTACCACTGGTACTAACCTCTATAATGTAACCCCCTAATTCTTCGTAAAAGTTATTTACAAGGTAGGTTGGTTGTGTATAACCAACCTTAGCAGTATTTGCTAAAATGGCATCTGATTGCTCTGAACTAATTACCGTTTTAGCGGTATTAGCCGAAACCGCTATATTGGCAGAAACCGCAGCTTCTGTATAACTAACTTTTGCAGTATTCAAAGCAACTGCTGGGGTATCATTTGATGTTTCTGCATACAACGCATAAGGCACACTTAATAATTGACTAGTGCCCGTAATGGTATAATTTGTACCTCCTATTGGGTCTGTTTCTGTTTTTATAAAATAAGTATCTACACTCCAATCAATTGCTGTAAAAGAACCCGAAATTACCGTTCCTGTTCCAATCTCTAAACTTACCAATCCGTTTGTATTCGAAGTTGGTGTATGGGTTTCTTCGTAGACTGCTGTATTTACTTGTAAAATAGTTATCTGCATACCTATCTGTTGACTGGTGACCAACGCATTATTAGCATCTCGAATGACTACTTGATAGCTCATCTTTTCTGGTGCTTGCGCAAAACTACTTGAGGTTAGTAGTAAAGCGACTATTGTGGCGCACATAGAAGTACGTAGTGAATTTGTGAATTTCATAAGATTTAATGTTTTATAATTTTGAAGGTTTTTAGTTCTTGGTTATTTTGTTGTACTCTTAATATGTACACACCTAACGGCAAGCTTTCCATTGCTATTTTTGTTTGCGTTTGTGTTACTCTGCCTTTACTTACAAAGCGACCTAATAAATCATACATTATGTAGCTTAAACCTGTTAACTTTCCAGCTTTTAAGGCCAGTATAATAGATTCTGAAGTTGGATTTGGGTAGGTGACCGCATTAAGTGTTAATGCCGTTAATTCAGGATTGCTTAAAGTAATAAATTCGATACTTTTTTGTATACCTTGATTTAATGAGCCTGCCCCAGTAGAAGGATTTGTGTATACTAATTGGCCTATCGTATAGCTAATATTTCCACCAAGCCCTGTAGCCTGACCACCAGAGACGGGAATCGTTTCTTGTGCTTTTACTGCCACAAAAACTAAAATAAAAATAATTAATAATACTATTTTTTTCATTGTGTATTGATTTTAAAGCGAAAGCAGCACACCTGCTTAAAAAGCGCTAATTAATTAATATAGTATAATCAACATAAAAGGAAAAATGTTACATAGTTCCACTATTTATTTATATAATTATACGTGTTACTTATTTCCTAAATCCCTTAAAAACTATCTTATATTTGCACAATTATATTTTTCATGAGTCAGACATTATTATCTTCTCCCTTACAGGGTTTTACAGATTACAAATTTAGAAATGCTTTCAATTATTATTTTGGCGGTATTGATACCTTTTATGCACCGTATATAAGATTAAATGGAAAACTGGTAATTAAAAATTCCTATCAAAAAGATATTGCACTAGAAAATAATACCGAGCTGGAAGTAATTCCGCAAATTATTACTAATGATGCAGATGAGTTTCTTTTTGTTTCTAAATATGTTCGAGAATTAGGCTACAAAGAGTTAAACTGGAATTTAGGTTGCCCCTACCCAATGGTTACTAAACGTGGCATGGGTTCTGGCTTGATTAGCGATGCTAAAAAAATAAATACTATTCTTCGCAAAGTACATAATGAATCTGATATTCTTGTTTCTATGAAAATGAGGATGGGTTATGAAAACCCCGAAGAAATATTAGATGTTTTACCAATTTTAGATACCTATCCTTTAAAAAATATTGCCATTCATGCTCGCATTGGTAAACAATTATACAAAGGAGGAACGAACTTAGAAGCGTTTCAAAAATGTTTAGACAACAGCAAACATAAAATGTACTATAATGGAGACATTACCTCTGTTGAAGCTTTTCATAAACTACAAGAACGTTTTCCTAGTATAGACCATTGGATGATTGGAAGGGGTTTAATTGCAGATCCTTTTTTACCAAGTATGATGAAAGCCGATACCAAAGAATATCCTAAAAACAGGTTTGATATCTTCAATGAATTTCATGATCGAATATATCAAGAATATGACGCTGCACTATCAGGACCAACTCCTATAAAAATGAAAATGTTAGGATTCTGGGAATTTTTCTCTCAAAGTTTTGCAAATCCACAAAAAACCTATAAAAAAATTAAAAAAGCCAACAGTCCAAAAAACTACCAAAATGCGGTAAGAGATATTTTTAAGGAAGCAAAAAACGGTTAATCTACTTTCTATAAATTAACAACTCTAAGAGCTTTCACGCAAGTGATCCACATCTAGATTTTCATTATTAAAGTCTTCTAAAATCTTAGCAACAGAAGCATTTATAGTATTGGCATCTATATTATAGTTCGGATTAAATCCTTTTTTCTCTGGAAAATTTTCTATCATAACTGTTGAAGAAGGAAACGCAAAATCAACACCTAATGCCTTCGCTAACCTTACAATTGCCATATGCAGCCTATGTTTAGATGATTGCTCTGTGCTCCAAGCTAAACTTTTAAAATAAACATTTACCATAACTAATAACGCAGAATCTCCAAAACCACTAAATTCTACATTGTAAGAATCTGAAAGTGTTTCTGGATGTGCAATTACAATCTCTCTAACTCCTTTTACAAAAGCTTCAATTAATTCTGGAGGTGTATCATAACGCACACCTAAATTGGTGTTGTAACGCCTAAACAGGCGCAAGCCTTTGTTATTAATAATAATCTCAGACAATTTACTATTTGGTATTTGATATACAGAGGTATCTGCAGCACGAACACTTGTAGATCTAAACCCAACTTTTTCTACAGTACCAGAAAATTCTCCAGTTTCAATCCAATCTTCTATATGAAATGGCTTGTCTATGAAAATCATAATAGTTCCTATTAAGTTTTTCACGGTGTCTTGAGAAGCTAAAGCTACTGCCAAACCACCAATAGTTGCACCCGCCAGAATAGTAGTAGTATCTACACCAAAAAGAGAAATTAATCTTAAAACACCCACAACAATAACCAAACCTGTAAAGAAATTATGCAATATTGGGGCTAATTGATCATCTAATTTATTATCGGTCTTAGCTGTAAACGCACTGTAAAATTTCATTAGTACATGCACTAAATTTAAAAAAACATAAGTCCAAAAGACAACTATTGCAATATTTATAAAAAGAAATACCCAAGCATTAGCTTCTAAACTAAATTGAAGTGATGGAATTACTTTTTTGATAAAGTTTATAGCTAATAATAAACTGATAGGTCTCGCTAGCTTTTTTAAATACTTATCAAAACTGATATCTGTACTTTTTGTGACTCTATGTTGAATTGTATTCAGTAAATAATAGGTTATTCTTTTAAAAATATAAAATAAAATTACAGTTAATAATAAAAATATAATAGCCATAAATACTTGCCAATATTCTATTCCCATTAATTTTTTATGACCAATTTCTGGCACAATATCTTGTATTTTTTGAACATACCAAGGAAAAACAGCACTATAAAGCACATCTGTTTTTTTAATAGTTTCAAGTGAATAATACCAGTTCTCTCCTGCTTTTTCTAAAGAAATCTCTGGCATTCTTTTCGGAAAAGGCGTGTATTTTTGACTAGAAGAAAAACGAACCGTATCTTTAAAATTAGGGTTTTTAGGTACAAGGTCAAAATCTACAATTAAACCTTTACCATCTAAAATTTTCTTAATTCTTATTGCTTTTTTAACTGCTTCTTTTTCAGATAGCCCTAAGATTGTTTTTGACGCTTTTTTAGGCTGATATGAATCTGACTGTAAAAAGTACAAATGGGTGTATAAAGTAGCGTGAGGATTGCTTAAATCTACATTCACAGAATCCTTTTGAGCATTCGCTATGAATGAAACTAAAAATAATAAACAAAGTAATTTACGCATGATATAATTATTAAATTGCTGTTAAACGAAAAACAAATTTAAACCTTTTCATTTTTTAATCGTCAAAGAAGTATAAATAATAAAATTATGAAAAATATTGCAAGTATTTTACTGTTAGTACTCATTTTTACTTTTACCATACAAGCACAGAAGAAAAGAGGGTATAAACAACAACTTACTATTAATCAACAAACAAGTTTAAAAGTAAAACAAATGACGTTGGTCTTAGATTTATCCGATAAGCAGCAACAACAAGTAACCCCATTCCTAAGAACAGCAATAGCTTTTAAACAGGCTGCTATGGAAAAAAGAAAAAAAACAAAAGAAAAGAAAAAAAGACTTACTTCAGACGAAGTTTATGTAATAAAAAGTCAACTATTAGACAATCAGATTGCTCTGAAGAGGGGCATGAAAGATATTTTAAATACAACTCAGTTTGAGGCATTTAAAAAAATGTACAAACAAATAATGAAGAAGAGAAAGCTAAGAGCAACGAAAAGAAGCACTAAAAAATAGTTAGTTAGTTAGTTAGTTGGTTCGTTGGCAAACACCCTATTTCTTTATTGAAATTGGGTGTTTGTTTTTATATCTTATTCTTTAAACCAGCTAGAATACTTTACGTAATTGTCTGCAATTCTATTTATTTCTCCCGAAATTAATTCTTGCGAGATATCTTTTACTTTTTTTGCAGGAACACCGGCATAAATACTACCGCTTTCTACATGTGTATTTTTAGTAACTACTGCACCAGCTGCAATAATAGAATTTGACTCTATAATACAATCGTCCATAATAATACTACCCATACCTATCAAAACATTGTCTTTAATGGTACAGCCATGAACAATAGCGTTGTGACCGATTGAAACATTATTACCAATAATTGTAGGTGACTTTAAATAGGTTGCATGCAGTACTGCACCGTCTTGAATATTTACCTTGTTACCTATTTTGATGTAGTGGACGTCTCCCCGAATTACAGCATTAAACCAAATTGAACATGCTTCACCTAAAGAAACATCGCCCACAATAGTGGCATTTTCTGCAACATAACAATCTTCTGGTATTTGCGGGTGCTTTCCGTTTACTGGTTTTATAATTGCCATATTTTTCTATTGAAATAAAAAACTAAAGAAGTATTCAATAGTTATCTTTTACTCTTGTACGATTAACTTCTGACCTAAATAGAGTGTGTTGTCCGTCAAATTATTAAGTGCTTTTAAATCTGCTACAGAAATTGAAAATTTTCTAGAAATAGCGTATAATGTATCTCCTTTTTCTACTTCGTAACGTTTACTTTTTAATTTTGATCTCTTCTTAGATTTACGATGGTTTACCTCTTTAACTATTTTACTATAAGCACTCTTTTTAATATTGTCAAATTCATAAAGATGGTAGTCTTCAATAATTTTTAAAAGCTTCGAAGGATATTTTCTATCGGTAGCATATCCTGCTTTTCGCAAACCATATGCCCACTTCTTATAGTTTTTAATATTGTAATCAAATAAGAAGGCATACCTACCTCTTTGGCTTAAAAACAAGGAGTGATCATTGTATGAAGTGGCTACAAATTTATATTTTCTAAAACATTCCCCTTTTTCATCATCATCGTGGTAAACGCGCTCTCCAGTCCATTTTCTATGGCATTTAATCCCAAAATGGTTTTTAGATTTTAATGCTAATTCACTTTTCCCTTTGCCCGATTCTAAAATTCCTTGTGCCAAAGTAATGCTTGCAGGAATTTTATACTGATGCATTTCATACACTGCAATTGGCGCATATTTCCGAATATAAGCAAGTGTTTCTTTATTTAATCTCGGATTTTTTTTAGCAAGTTTTCTAGTAATTTTAACTTCGTTTACAGATGGTAATTTTTTTGGCTTTGCCTCCTTAATTTCAGTACCTCTGCCTTTTTTTTGAGCAACACGCTTCTTAGCACCACAATTAGATAATACTAACAAAAACAGGATACTAAAAAGAATTTTTAACCTCATTAAAGATGTATGGTTTGTTTGTTTTTTTTAAGTAATTCTTTATTAAAGCCTCTTATTCCTTGGAGACCACCGGTATGAATTGCTAAAATTTTAGTTCCTTCTTCAAACGTATCTTTTTTGATTAAATCTAAAATTCCAAACAACATTTTACCTGTATAAACAGGATCTAATAAAATACCTGTTTCTTCTTTAAAATTATTAATAAAGTTAATTAACTCATCATCAAACTTTGCATATCCACCAAAATGATAGTCCTTTTGCAAACTCCAATTGTGTTTTTTGAAAATATATTTTTTTATTTCTTCAGATAAAAAATTACCTTTTAAAGCTGGGAAACCAATTACTTTTTGGTGTTTCTTTAAAGATTTTATGAGCCCAGAAATAGTACCACCTGTGCCCACTGCAGCACAAATATAATTAAATTTAGAATCTTCTTTAGTTAGAATTTCTTGACAACCATCAACCGCTAGAAAGTTTGTTCCACCTTCTGGTATTAAGTAGAAATCTCCCCATTTATTTTTCATTTTTTCAATAAAACCAAATGAAGATTTTTGCCTATATATTTCTCTTGTCACAAAGTGAAACTTCATTCCGTGCTCATGTGCCTCTCGTAAAGTATCATTGTTTTTTAATGTTTCTGCAATATTTTTACCTAATTCTTCCCCTCTGATAATACCAAAAGTTTTAAACCCATTCATTTTTCCTGCAACCGCAGTAGCTAAAATATGATTAGAATATGCACCTCCAAAAGTAAGTAAAGATTTTTTCTTTAATTTTTTTGCTTCATGCAGATTGTATTTTAATTTTCTAAACTTATTTCCTGAAACAAAAGGGTGAATTAAATCTTCTCTTTTTATAAAGAGTTCCACCTTTTTTTCTCCCAAGATTGGAAGAAAAATTTGCTGATTATTGGACATAAAATCACCGTCGAAAAAAGAATTAGCTTTATTACTCAATATTAAAATTTTTATGATGGTAAAAATAATCTATATTATATTGATAACATTCTAAACTTTACTTTAAAAACAAAAAATAAAGCATTTATTGAATACTATTTTTATTTAGCAACAAAATTAAGGTAAAATCGCAAAATTATTAAAAACAGAATACTCTTAATCGCTAAATAAACAAAGTTTATTACTATTTATCAAAATGAATATGGAAATATTTTACAAAAAACAAAACGCTTAGTGCATAGCAGTTTTAGTAAATTTTGAAACTAAAAAATGTCTTTGCAAAACTACTATTTTAAAATTGTCTATTTTATTCTCTGTAAAACATCTAAGAAAATAAAGTATCTAAGAGAATTAGTAGGATACGATTTTTATATTATTATGTTCTGTTTTTAAACTATCTATAACAGTTGCTCCTTCCTTTGTTTTATGCAAGGCCATCTAAATAATTACTTTGACTTTTATATTATACAAATTAACTTCTTTATTAGCAGCCTTGGCAAAAACTAACAAAGTACTTTCATTTATAAATCCGTCCTCTATAGAAAGTGAATTGTTTTGGTAACTTATTTCGAATTAATTAAGACACTCAACAGTTTCAGAGCTTAAGTAAGCTATCTCAGATAATAAAGCAACGGAAACACTTGCTTATTTGTTAAATAAACAAGTGTTTCCAATGCTCTCGAAATTTTAAAGATCTATCAACCTAAGGTCATATTTTTACTTAATTTATAAAGAAGTATGCGCTTATAATAATTCAGAATCTTAAATCATATAAGCAATGCTATCTATATTTTTAGATATTAATGTTCAGAACGAATCAAAGAAAAGAACCTGTTTGAAAGTGTTGCAGTACCTTTATTCACTCTCCACCTTAGCTCTACAGGATCTGCGTCTGAAGCTACAGTAACCAGTGTTTGTATAGAAATTAAAGTAGTCTTTAAATCGATTGTTCTTCTGGAGTTTGCAACCTCTGAGCCACCTGTATAAATACTGTAAGTGGTTGTACTAACATTAACCACTGGCCCTCCTTGTGTACCAGCTGGGTATGCCTCCCCATCATGTGTACCTGTTATTGATAAAATTCCTGACACATTACCTACATCTCCTGTAATTTCAGCAGTTGCCACATCAGAAACACCTCCAGCACTACTCCACAATGCAAAGGTAGAAAGAGTCCCAAAATCTAGAGAACTACTTCCTGTTGGCACAGTTATTTTAGTGCTGGCCCCTGTAGTTATTGCTCCATTTTTAGTAAACAACCTTCCTACAAGGTCCGTACCTGCGCCTGTAGACACTGCTCCGGCTCCGGCTCCAGCAGCCCCCATCATTGTTCCTTTCATAATTACATCTGCTGCAGTAGCCATAGCCGCATCAGACATCCAAAATATGTTTTCTGGTTTTGCGTTTCCTGTCAATATAATCTCTATTCCTACGGCTGTAGTAAATGCACCAGATCCTCTAAAAATAAAAATAGGATTATCTTCTGCTGAACCACCAGCTAATGTAAATGATCCATTTAGGGTTATAGCTCCGCCTGTTTCATAAACACCAGGAACTATAACTTCATTTATATTAGCACCATCACCAAAAGTTATCGAATGGCTACCGGTTTCTGTCTGAGTACCTGAAGTTGCCATGTTCTTTACTGCGGCGTATATGTTTATTAAATCGGTGTTACCTATATCTGAATCAAATGAATTAGTTATGTAAGTCGCATTAGACAAATGCCCATTAAATGTAGCAAGAAAAGTTCCGGCTGTTGGCGTTAATGTTAAATCTGATGTTTGCAAAGCAACAGATTCCGAGACAGTAAAATCACTAACTCCATTAACGGAATAAATCATAGGATCTATAGGTCTTTTTATTCCTATCCATAATGGACTAATTGGAGTACCAATATTAACTTCACTATCATTTGTTGTGATATTAAAAACAATTAAACCTTTAGCTGGAGAAGTTATATTGCTTATTTGTGTTGCAGTTAATCTTGGCATTAAAAATCCTTTATCTACAGAAACTAAATCTAAAACAGTAGAGCTATCTGGATCTGGAGTACCAATACCAACTTGTGAAAATTGACTTATTGCAGTAAATAAAATAAACGGTAATAACATATATTTAAAAGCACTTTTCATAAGGCATGTTCTACATTTAGAATTATTTTAATAAAATATTTAAAGTTTTAATTTATCAAAAACTAAGAAAACCTGAATAAGACCTTCTATAGATTGACAAATAATAAGTGAAACCACGATAATAATAATAATAATAATAATATGGAATAGCAGAGTTTGATTCAGGGTAAAGGTCAAAAAAAGTAGAATCTTTTGGTATTTATTAAGTTAGAATGCACTTATATGTAGATGAATGAATATTTTTAAAAGAGTAGTGCGCTTTTTATTTCAATACTTAAAATATTTTGGTGGGTCTCAATAGTGCAAAATATTGCTACAATTTTACATCTGCACAATCTGGTCTAAAGTTTCGTGAAACCAAATAATTAAAATCAGTTGTGACAGAACAAAAATGGCAGAAATAATTAAAGGAATATATGATCAAAAAGAATAGGCTCTAAGTTTAAAGTAATTACTTTAACAAGGTAATTCAAAGTTTTAATAAAAAAAGTAGACCTATATTAATCAGAAGCACACCAACCATATTAGTTTAGTTCTAGAAGACCTAAATTATCTTTCATTCGGGCACTTAAATTAGCTTTAGTACACATGTAAAGAACGGTGTACTTATGAAATTAGTTAAAAATTAGAAACTTTAGCTTCCATCTTTTCCCAAGCCTCCATTGCAATATCTAATTGTGCTTTTTTTGCTTTGTATTTTTCAAAGAAGTTTGGTCTCGAAGAAACCTCTTCATAATTCTCTGCCAATTCTTGATCTATTTTAGCGATCTCTCTCTCTAAATCTGCAATTTCAGTTTCAATTTTAGAAAGCTTATTGTTTAGCTTTTTCAACTCTTTTTCTTGATCTCTAGAAAGTTGATTTGAGTCTTTTTTAGAAGTATCTTTTGCTACTTTTACAACCGTTCTTTTTTCTGCTTCTCTAAGATTTTCAATTTTATGTTGTTCTAAGAAATAGTCAATATCTCCTAAATACTCTTTAATTTCTTTGTCTTTAAAGCCATAAACAGTGCTTGTTAACCCTTGTAAAAAGTCTCTATCATGAGAAACTAAAATTAAGGTTCCGTTAAAATTGTGCAATGCTTCTTTTAATACATTTTTAGAGGCAATATCTAGGTGATTTGTTGGTTCATCCATTATCAACACATTAAAAGGTGATAATAACAATTTACACAATGCTAATCTATTTCGTTCCCCTCCAGAAAGTACTTTTGCTTTTTTATCTGCAGCATCTCCACCAAATAAAAACGAACCTAGCATATCTCTAACCCTTGCTCTATTTCCATCAGTCGCAGCATCTTCCATGATTTGCAATACTGTTTTTTCTGGCGGCAAATGTTCAGATTGATTTTGAGCAAAATACCCAACTTCTACATTATGTCCCAGTTTCAAATGTCCTTCAAAAGGGATTTCACCCACCATCATTTTTGCTAAAGTAGATTTCCCTTGTCCGTTTTGTCCTACAAAAGCAATCTTACTATTTCTTTCAATTAATAAGTCTACATCTTCTAAAACATGCTTGTCTCCATAACTTTTGCAAAGATTTTCTGCTTCTACAATAATTTTACCAGGCTCTTTAGAAATATTAAAAGTAACATTCATAGCTTGATTATCATCTTGATCAACTTCAATCAACTCAACTTTATCTAGTTGTTTCATTAAAGATTGTGCCATAGAAGCCTTACTTGCTTTTGCTTTAAATTTATTTATTAAATGTTGTTTTTGCTTAATTTCTTTCTCTTGATTCTTCTGAGCTTGTAACTGCTTTTCTTTTATTTCACCTCTTAATAATAAGAATTCAGAATATGGCTTTTTATAATCGTAAATCTGTCCTAAAGAAATTTCAATAGTTCTATTAGTCACGTTATCTAAGAACATTTTATCATGCGAAACCAATACAATAGCTCCAGAATATCCTTTTAAGAAATTCTCTAACCAAATAATAGACTCAATATCTAAGTGATTTGTTGGCTCATCTAATAAAAGAATATCATTGTTTTGAAGTAATAATTTAGCCAATTCAATACGCATTCTCCAACCTCCAGAAAAGGTATCGGTTAGCTTGTCAAAATCTTCTCTCTGAAAACCTAAACCTTGTAAAATTTTTTCTGTATCTCCTTGGTAGTTATACCCTCCTACAAGTTCATAACGTTCCGTTTTCTCTGTTAAATCTATAATTAACTGACTATATTCTTCACTTTCATAGTCTGTTCTAGTAGCTAGTTGTTCATTAATTTCATCTAACTGAACTTCTAATTCTTTAATTTCTTCAAAAGCTTGGTACGCTTCTTCTAAAATGGTTCTTCCTTCAACAAAATCTATATCTTGTCTTAAAAAACCAATTTGTACATCTTTATCAAAAGCCATGGTACCACCACTACTCTCTATATCTTTAGATAACACTTTCAGTAAAGTAGATTTTCCTGCTCCGTTTTTTCCAATCAGTCCTATTCTATCTCCCTTATTCAGCTTAAAAGTAATACCAGAAAACAATTCGGTTCCCATGAAGGAAACCGTTAAATTATGTACGTTTAACATGTAATATTTTGTAATTTTAGAAGCTGCAAAGCTACTTAAAAAAATAGAGTTAATATGTTTAAAAAGAAGACAAAAATATATTGTGTTTTTAAAGCGAAGTATCTAAGATTTAATCAACTGGTAATTCTATTGAAATCTTTTAATATCTATCTCTAAATCTAAGGCAATATCTTTTTCAATACAATTAAATAAGTTTCTTGCCATGGTTGGCGCCAGCATTACACCACGTGTGCCCAGACCGTTTAAAACTGCTAATCTATTATGTTTTTTGTGCTGCCCAATAAATGGTCTTCTGTCATTTGTAGTAGGCCGTATACCTGCAGTTTGATCTATAATTTCATAAGGAACATTAATTACCTTTTTCAATTTGTTTACCAATTCTAATTTTCCTTTTTCTGAAGGTGTAGCTGTTTTATCTATATGATTAAAAGTTGCGCCTACTTTATACCTATTATCTCCAAGAGGGATTAAGAATAATGCCGATTTTAATAAAAAATCAATATTAAGTTCAGGGGCATAAATCGTTAGGAGTTCTCCTTTTGCTTCTTCTAATGGTAAATCCTTAAAAAACGGATTTCCTTTAATTCCAAATCCCTCACAAAATACTATCTGTTTACATTCAATCTCTTCGTACGTAATTTTTTCCGTAGAAACTTTTAACTTTAGGTGTTCAAATTTTTCAAAACGAATGCATTTTTCATCCATTAAAAAATTCCGGTAAGCCTTCACTAATTTTAAAGTATCAATTCTACCTGTTTCATTTACAATTCCAAATCCGAAATCACCTATAACACCAGCTACTTTTTTATTCTCAATGGCAGGGTTTAAGAATCTTTTTAATACTAAATTATCTGAGGCTGCAAACCAATTATTTTGCTCTTGTATGGATTTAAAAGCTCTTTTAATTACAAATTTTTCATCGAATTTAATATTCAGTTTCTGCTCTAATCTTTCATAAAATGGTATTGCCAAATCCAACTGCTCAGCAGCTTTCCAAACAGCCGTAAATTTTCTTAAAACCACTGGATTATATACACCACCTGCTACTAAAGAAGAAGTCTGAGAAGCATCTTCAAAAACTAAAAATGTTTTTTTTGCTTGTATTAATTCTTCTGCAAATGCTAATCCTGCCAAACCTAATCCAACAATAATATAATCAACTTTCATATGCTAAAATAATAAGTTTACTTTTAAAATTTAGGTTCTCTATAAGTTTCCCTTCTTTTTTAAAACTACAATAAATACTTTTCTACTTCTTTTAAAATAAATAGAATATATAGAAACAAAAAAACGCTTGCTCTCGCAAACGTTCTGTTTTTCTTTAAATAGGGAGAAGACTTAATAATTCCACATATCCATCTCTCTATTTCTAATATCTTCCTTAATTTTGTCTGCTTCTAATAATTGAAATAAAGAATTACCACGAACATAATCTTCTATAGCCCTATTGCCATAAACATTCTCTTCTCTAACAATCGTGGAGCTAAACCTTCTAGCATTTAATAAATGGTCAAAAGAAATTGGTTGCGCTGCATTTTTAGGGTTAAAAACCTTGGCATCGTGTAAAACATCTCTTATAGATGGAAAGAAAACCCAAAATAACTCATACAATTCCTCATCTTCGATATCTTGAACACCCAAAGTTTGCACATCTTTACCCATTGGCGCTAGCGCTAATAAACGATACTTTAACTCTCCTTGACGTTTATCAAAATACCACATACCTTTAATCATATATCCTGCAACATCCTGTGTTTGAATTCTAAAAGTATCTGTATATCCGTTTTCTTCACGAACATTTACCAAACGTTGGGCTATTTCTTCTTGTGTTATCTTAGATGTAAAAAAAGAATCTGAATATGCTTCTTTAATTTTACCCTGCTTAATTCCTTTTAAAATAGTGTGAAACAAAGATCTTCTATCTGACGAAAGGTTTGTTGTATCTATTGGAAAATAGTAGGGTAAATTTATCTTTTGATTTAAATCTATAAATTCCCAAACCACTTTAGACCATAAAATATCCCTATCATCTACATATCCATATGGAATTGGCGCATCATTATCTGCTGCCAATTGTTCAATGCTCTTTACACCAATCTGATCTACTGTTTTTGAATTTAGTAAATTTACTTGCGCATTTACCAAACCTGAACTTAGTATCGCAAAAAATAGTATTACACAATTTTTAATCATAACTATGTTTATTTTCTAGTTTGTTAACTCTATATTAACTGGTAAAACCTTTTTTAGTTTATAAGAGTTATTCTTTATTTCTGCTTTAATATCAAAAATATTAATCATATCCCCTCTTCTTGCTTTAGATAGTGCCTTTTTTGCAGCAGCATTAAATTTGGTACCTTTTACTATAATAGCTAATTGTCCTGGGACTTTCACCTTAAAGCTTGTCACCTGTAGGTCTAAGTCGAATAAAAAATCTGGCAACCCAGCACCTACTGGTGTATTTACCAAACCAGACTTCGGCATTCTCACCGTACCATATTGGCCTCTTACAGATCCCATCGCTGCAGGAATATCTTTTACTCTAAATGTTTTTGGTGTTTTTATTGGCTTCCCATCAGGCAATTTACCTGTTACGCTAATAGTTACCTCATCACCAGCCTTTGGGCTTATCATATAGCTACTACCTTTAACTTGTCTTAAACCTGGGGCGCTAGCTCTTACTAAATTTGCAGGAACTCCGGGTATGGATATTGTTAATGGATTTTGAAGTCCTCTGTAAACAACATTCATTTTATCTGCAGATACCACTGCAGAATTAGGTTTTGAAATGACAGAATAAGAACTTTCAAAAGGAACTGGAACCTCTACTTCATTTTCCATAAAGAAAATTGTCCCTTCAATTTTTCTATCTCCAACACTACCAGCTCTTAAATCAAGATTTACAGCACCATTTTCAAAATTATCGTAAGGTTTGCCATTTAAAACAACTCTACTAGGTCTTAAACTTGGATCATATCTCCCTAAAACAACAGTCCCTTCAACTTTATCTCCTGGATAAAAAGCATTTTTCTTTAAGTTTACAATTCCGTTGTAGTTAGTCATAGATACTTCAGACTCTAATTGTCCTCCTAATAAATTTGAGATAATATCTGCTTCTGTATTTTTAATATCTGCTTGCATCTGCGTTAGATTAGTCAGAGAAGCTACTAAAGGAAATCCTTTGAATCTATAATCTAACCATTTAATTTTTTTCCCATCTCTATTTGTAACCGTATTTGTAGAAAATCTTTTTACCAATATGTTGGCAAACTGTTTATTTTCTCCAAGAACATTTGTTACATCTGTTCTGAAACCATTAATTCGGGCTAAAAACTGTTTACCTTCATCCGTAAATTTATCTCCTTTAAAGAAATACTCATCTAAAAAAGTAGTTTGATCCATAGATTCATAGTCTTGGCTATCTTCTATGTTTGCGGTCATTTTATCTTTTAGTTCCTCTAAGTAAGTATAAAAATCTACCGAATAGGTTTTAATTTTTATAGCCTGCTCATTTAAATCATTAAATTTAGCTGATTGCTCATCCGCTTTTATAGCTAAATTAGCATATGCTTGTTTATTTTTCTCAGTAGTTGAAATATTATTTTCAGTCAATTTTTCATTCATAAAACCAAAAGCGGATAAAACTTCCTTACTCATATTCATTGCTAACATTGCAATAAAAACAAGATACATTAAGTTAATCATCTTTTGTCTTGCCGACATTTTTCCTCCAGCCATTCTAATTAGTTTTTAAGTTGTTCATATATGTTTAACTAATTATTATTTAGACATTGCAGAGAGCATTCCTCCATAAACTCCGTTTAAAGATGATAAGTTGTTTGCCAATGCCTCCATTTGCTCTTTTAACTTTTCTGTATTCTCCACAACTTCGTTATTTAATTCTGCTTGTTTACCAGAATTCTCTACTTGTACTTTATATAAACTATTTAAAGACTCCATTTGAAGAGCAGCTTTAGAAACTTCTTCGTTGTATTTATTCGTAGAGGCCACTGACCCTGATGCCGCAGATAAACCTTCTGCTGCACTATGAAAATTTTGCATACTAGTTCCTAAGCTTTCCATTAAGGTAACATCTATTTTTGCTTCTAGTAATAGATTGTCTAATTTTTGCGACAACATGCCATCTGCACCTAAGTTCTTTCGGCCTTCATCTGCAAACAAACCTTCTTCTGATAATTCTGGATATACTCTAGCCCAATCTAATTCGTCTTCTGGCGTGTCAAAGGCAGATATTGCAAAAATTATGGCTTCGACTCCTAAACCTATAGATAGCATTAAACCACCAGTTAAAAAACCGAAAGAAAAATGTTGAATTTTAAACAAAGCTCCAATAATTACTACTGCTGCTCCCATTCCGTATACGAAATTCATTGCTTTTTTGTATGCTCTTGTCTGTGCCATAATCTATCTTTTATTTATTTTATACTTATTAATTGCTAGTTGTTCCTATAAAGTTTTGCACGGTTCTAAAACCAATATAACTTCTAGCAGTGTCTGAATATTCATAATCTCTAGAACTTACTTCTAAAAAGTATGCAACATCTTTCCAAGAACCACCACGAATGATTTTTCTTTTATTCTTTCTATCTTCTACATTTGGATTCATTGTAGAAGCCATACTGTAAGACGACAGGTTATAGGCAGTATTTGTCCATTCAGAAACGTTCCCGGCCATGTTATACAAGCCATAATCATTTGCGTTAAAAGATTTTGCTTCCAATGTATACAAAGCACCATCTGCTGAATAATTACCTCTAACAGGTTTAAAGTTTGCTAAAAAACATCCTCTATCACTTGTTGTACTTCCTGTTCCCCAAGGATATGTTGCAAATTCTAAACCTCCCCTTGCAGCATATTCCCATTCTGCCTCTGTTGGCAGCCTAAAATCTGGCACTTGCGTTACGTTTTTTCTTCCTTTTAAATAATCATTTTTCCTTTTTGTCCTCCAATGACAAAAAGCATTTGCTTGTTCCCAGGTGACACCTACTACGGGGTAATCTCCATAAGATTGATGATAAAAATAATCTTGATGCATTGGATCATTGTATGAATAATTAAAATCTTTTACCCATACTGTGGTATCTGGGTAGATATTTAATACTTCTGTTTGAACAAAATCTTTTCTATTACCACCTTTCCTTGCGGCGTTATCTCTATCAAACCAAGAATATCTATATTTTAAGAATTTTGTATTGAATGATACTATTCCGTCTACAGCTTCTTCTCTACTAATATACAAAGAATCCATAACCTCTACATAATCAACATCGGGATAATCTTGTTGATCCCAAATCAATTCTTCACTCCAATCTAAAGGCTGTATAGTATCTAGACTGTAGTAGTTATCATACATGTATTTTTGATAAGGAGTTGCATTTTCTAAAGTATCTTTAAACTTGTAATCTTGAATACCACCAGTTGGTATTGCTCCATTTGCTCCGGGAGTTGCACCCATTGCTGCAAATTCAGCTTGATACCCTAATCTTGTTCTAACAATAGAATCTCGAACCCAATGCACAAAAGATTTGTATTCATTATTAGTTACCTCTGTTATGTCCATATAGTATGGCCTAACAGTAACAGTTTTAGTTGGCGCGCTCATAGTACCAATAATATCTTGATCTTGCTTTCCCATTGTAAAAGAACCACCTGGAATTAAAGCCATTCCGAAAGGTTTCTCTGAAAACCATTTCTTTTTAACTTTTACACCTACTAACTCTCCCCTATCATTAGAACCACAACTGTAAAATATTGTTATTAAAAGTGCATATATTGCTGCTTTCTTCATAGTCTTTTTTATATATTTCAAAAATAAGTGTAAACCTATTATTATTTTATTTAAAAAGCAATACTGAAATTACATTTTAACATATTAATTTTATTTTTCTAAAATTACACCATTTTTCGCATTGCTTTATACCATTTTTCTGGTATTACTTGTTTTGTTGCGTCTGTATAATCTTTATATGTACATGGTATTAACGCATGTCTTTTGTATTTATTATTTGATAAAATATTTATTTCTATCCACCATCTTCCAGATTTATTGCTTTTATAAAAAAGCAAAGGTTCATCATCTTCTAATAGCACAGTGAACTTTTGATAATTCTCTTTACCAGAAAATGGGTAATCTTTTACTCTAAAATTAACTCCTTCAATAAAATACCAAATCATTTGTGCTATTAAATGGGCTGTTTGGTCATTATTATCATGTTTAGAATTGTATTCATAAATACCAAAAGATGAAACTTTATCACTGATCCCGGCATATCTTGAAATAGCACAAATTTCTTCCCCATAGAAACCATTTGGCGAAGAATTATTATTTGCAGGAGCTTCACTTTGTCTTACAGCACCAATATCTATGGAGACAATATCTGCATTTCTAAGTGCTGGCTCTATATTTTCTAATACTTTTGCCTCTCCAAGTCTATAGGTATCAAAAAATAAATTATCTAATAAACTTATTTCTTCTTGCGAGTTAAAATAAGTTTGATACCCAACATTACAATAATTAAACAAGTTATTGGGCTCTTGCATAATTATTTTACTAAGATAAGATTGTGATGTTAATTCTTCTTCTAAATTCCCTAAATCAAATCTACTATCTACCGTCGTAATATTTACAGATTGCTCTAGAGCATCATAAGCTCTATAATTAATGTAGGTTATATCTTGTCCTCCTCCAATTATTATTGGAATGATGTTTCTCTTTAGTAGTGAAGCTATTATTTCTTTTACAGCAAAATAACTGTCTGAGACCTGATTTCCTTTTTCAACGGTACCTAAATCTGCAATATTTGTATCCCAATTTCCAGGAAATAGTTGATATAATTTTGTGCGAATTGCGTCTAAACCCTCTCCACAACCAAAATTATGTTGCGACTTTCTATCTTCGTTTACTGCAAAAATAGCAATTTTTACATTTTCTAAATCGGGGAAACCCTCTTGTTTAGAATTAATTTGAATATTTTGTCCCAAGCAAGAAGAAGATTGCAATGCTAAATAAGCTACAACAGAATCTTTTATGGGGGTTAAAAAGTCTTGAATCATTAAACATCAACTATTAGTATGCAATATACCAACTAATTATTTCTTTTTTACCGTTTTTTTAGCAGTTGTTTTCTTTTTAGTTACGGTTTTCTTTTTAATTGCTTTTTTCTTTGGCATTTTTGCTTCAACCATCTTAACAGCTTCTTCTTTAGAAAGCTTCTCAATGTCTGTGGTTTTCGGCAATTCAATCTTTATTTTACCTTTTAAAACGTTAAAACGACCCCAACGTGCTTTCTCTACACGAATACCAACATCTTCCCAATTATGCAGAACTTTATCTATTTCTTTTTGTTTCTTAATTTCAATTAACTCAATAATATCATCTTCAGAAAGCGTATCAAAATCATACTTTTTATTTACATTAATAAATATAGAGTTCCATTTTATGAAAGGTCCAAAACGTCCCACTCCTTTTTGCACAGGTAGTTCTTCATAAAAGTAAATAGGTGCATCTGCTTTTTGCTTTGCAACAATTAACGCTTCTGCTCTTGGCAAGTCTACCTCCATTGGGTTTTCTCCTTTATCTAAGGAAACAAACATAGTTCCAAAACGAATATATGGTCCAAAGCGCCCATTAGAAACAATTACCTCTTCATCTTCATAAGTTCCTAAAGTCTTTGGAAGCAAGAATAAATCTAATGCTTCTTTCATCGTTATAGTTCCTAAGTTTTGTTCTTTATTAAGACTTGCAAATAATTTCTCTTCATCTTCTGGCGCACCAATTTGTGCAATTGGTCCAAACTTACCTAAACGCACCAAAACTGTTTTTCCAGATTCTGGGTGCTTTCCTAAAATACGTTCTCCACTTTCTCTTTCTGCATTTTCTTTTACATCTTCTACTGTTTCATGAAAAGAAGTGTAAAAACCTTTTATCATTTCTATCCAATCTGCATCTCCTTCAGAAATGTCATCAAAAGAGTTTTCTACTCTTGCTGTAAATCCGAAATCTAAAATATTAGAGAAATTTGCAACCAAAAAATCATTTACAATATTTCCGATATCTGTAGGTACCAACTTATTTTTATCTGAACCCGTTTTCTCTGTTAAAGACTCCCTCTTTATAGCTCCGTGAGATAATATTAATTGTTGATATTCTCTTTCTAAACCTTCGTTTTGTCCTTTTTCTACATACCCTCTTTTTTGAACTGTAGAAATTGTTGGTGCATATGTAGAAGGTCTTCCAATACCCAATTCTTCTAGTTGTTTTACTAAAGATGCTTCTGTAAAACGATATGGAGGACTCGTAAAACGCTGCGTTGCGTTTATAAAAGTATACTCTAAGCTTTCATCAACTTTTAAATTTGGTAGCATTCCCGCTTGCTCTTCCTCTTCATTATCTGTTCCTTCTAAATAAACCTTCAAGAAACCTTCAAACTTTATCATTTCTCCGTTTGCTGTGAAGATTTTTGAGTTTTCAGAATTAGCAATCTTAAAATTGGTTCTTTCTAACTGAGCATCGCTCATTTGAGAAGCTAAAGTTCTTTTCCAAATTAAATCATATAACCGAGTCTGGTCATATTCTGTATCAATTGCATGCATTTTCATGTTTGTTGGTCGAATTGCCTCATGTGCTTCTTGAGCGCCTTTAGCTTTCGTTTTAAAAACACGTTGTTTACTATATTCCGCTCCGTAATAATTAGTAATTTCTTCTTCGGCGGCATTTCTTGCATCTACAGATAAATTTAAACTATCTGTTCTCATATAGGTAATTAAACCTGCTTCATACAAACGTTGGGCAACCTGCATGGTTTTACCTACCGGAAACCCTAATTTTCTCGATGCTTCTTGCTGTAATGTTGATGTTGTAAATGGGGCAGCTGGAGATTTTTTAGCTGGCTTTTTAGTTAAATCTGAAATTGAAAAATCAGCTTTTGCACAGGAATTTAAAAAACTTTCTGCGTCTTTTTTAGAATCGAAATTCTTAGGAATTGTTGCTTTAAAGGTTTTACCCTCAACATTAGAAAACTGCGCAACTACTTTATAATGTGTTTCTGCATTAAAATCTAAGATACTTCGCTCTCTCTCTACGATTAATCTTACCGCAACAGATTGAACTCTACCTGCAGACAAGCCTCCTTTTACTTTTCTCCACAACACTGGCGATAGTTCATACCCCACAAGTCTGTCTAAAACTCTACGTGCTTGTTGTGCATTCACCATATTATAATCGATATCTCTCGGATTTTCGACTGCTTTTAAAATAGCATTTTTTGTAATTTCATGAAAAACAATACGTTTTGTATTGGCGTCTTTTAACTCTAGTTGTTCTTTTAAGTGCCACGCAATTGCTTCTCCTTCTCGATCCTCATCACTAGCTAACCAAACCATATCGGCTTTCTTTGCTAACGTTCTTAATTTCTTAACAATTGTTTTTTTATCATCTGAAACAATATATTTAGGACTAAAATCTCCATCTACATCTATTCCTAATTCTTTAGAGGGTAAGTCTGCAATATGGCCATAACTAGACTCTACTTGAAAATCTTTTCCAAGAAATTTCTCTATGGTTTTTGCTTTTGCTGGGGACTCTACAATTACTAAATTCTTTGCCATGTATCTTTCAGTTTTCATAATTAACGCTATTCAAAAATTTGAGGTAAACGGCGTGTTACAAGACTGCAAAAGTATGTAGTTTTTTTTTATTATTTTTTTATTAGGCCTTTTTTAGCATAAAAAATATTATTTAGTAATTTTTTGTTTCTTTTTTTTGGTAGAAAACAATACCTAAAAAATTAAGTTTTTAGAGATATATATTTCGATATACTTAAAAGGAAAAGAAAATGGAAACAATATTTTTCTAAAGTTAAAATAGTTTTTAGAGTGCTAATTAACAAAAAAAGCAAGTATCTAAAAAACAGCACTCTATTGAAAAAAAAGTTGTTTTCTGCCAATTTGTCATTCGTTTTCATTTTTGGTTGTATATTTGCCTTTCATCTTTTTGAATATGCAAGCAACAGAAAAAATTATAGACGACAAAATACAAGGGAAAGCACTTGTAACAGAAAATAAAGCAGGAAACACAAAGAAATTATTCATCGAAAGCTACGGTTGTCAGATGAATATGAATGATAGTGAAATTGTTGCTTCAATTTTAGATAAAGAAGGGTATAATACTACCCAAATTTTAGAGGAAGCAGATTTAGTACTTGTAAATACTTGTTCTATTAGAGAAAAAGCTGAAACCTCTGTTAGAAAGCGTCTACAAAAATACAACGCAGTAAAAAAAGTAAATCCAAAAATGAAAGTTGGTGTTTTAGGCTGTATGGCAGAGCGTTTAAAAGAGAAATTCTTAGAGGAAGAAAAAATTGTTGACTTAGTTGTTGGCCCAGATGCTTACAAAGATTTACCAAATTTATTAAGTGAAGTAAGCGAAGGTAGAAATGCGGTAAACGTTATTCTTTCTAAAGATGAAACCTATGGAGACATCTCTCCTGTTCGTTTAAATACAAACGGTGTTACTGCATTTGTTTCAATTACAAGAGGTTGCGACAACATGTGTACTTTCTGCGTAGTTCCTTTTACTAGAGGTCGCGAGAGAAGCAGAGACCCAAAAAGTATTCTAGAAGAAATAGGATCTATGGTAGCGCAAAATTTTAAAGAAATTACGCTTCTTGGACAAAATGTAGACAGCTTTTTATGGTTTGGTGGTGGTCTTAAGAAAGATTTTAAAAAAGCTACTGAAATGGCGCAAGCAACGGCAGTAGGTTTTGCAGAATTACTAGACATGTGTGCTACAAAATTTCCTAAAACACGTTTTCGCTTTTCCACTTCTAATCCACAAGACATGAGTTTAGATGTAATTCATGTAATGGCAAAACATAGAAATATTTGTAAATATCTACACCTACCTGTTCAAAGTGGAAGCAATGCAATGTTAAACGCGATGAATAGACAACATACCCGCGAAGAATACATGACCTTGGTAGATAATATTTTTGAAATTATACCAGAAATGTCTTTATCTCAAGATATGATTGTTGGTTTTTGTGGAGAAACAGAAGAAGATCATCAAGACACTTTAAACTTAATGAAATATGTGAAATATGATTTTGGTTTTATGTTTACTTATTCTGAAAGACCTGGAACTTTAGCAGGAAACAAAATGGATGATGATGTGCCGCATGAAATTAAAAAACGCCGATTACAAGAAATTATAGATTTACAACAGGAACACGCGCTATACAGAACACAACAACATTTAGGGAAAATAGAAGAATTTTTAATTGAAGGCACCTCTAAGAAAAACCCAAATGAATGGAAAGGAAGAAACACACAAAACACCGTAGCTGTTTTTCCAAAAGGGGATTATAAGTTAGGTGAATTTGTAATGCTAAAAGTTGAAGATTGTACATCTGCAACCTTAAAGGGAACTGTTATTGGGTATTCTGATAATAATTAAAAAAACGAGTAACAAAGTTGCAAAGTTTTAAACTATAGAAAAATGGAAAACTTACAAGCATTAAAACAACGTTTCGGAATTATAGGTAATGATACGCATTTAAACCGTGCTTTAGAAAAATCTGTAAGAGTTGCACCTACAGATATTTCTGTTTTAGTAACGGGAGAAAGTGGTGTTGGTAAAGAAAATATTCCTAAAATAATACATTCATTATCGCATAGAAAACACGCTAAATATATTGCCGTAAACTGTGGTGCAATTCCAGAAGGAACTATTGATAGTGAACTTTTCGGACATGAAAAAGGTTCTTTTACAGGAGCAATACAAGATCGAAAAGGATATTTTGAAGTTGCAGATGGTGGAACTATTTTTTTAGATGAAGTAGGAGAATTACCACTAACAACCCAAGTACGTTTATTGCGTGTATTAGAAAATGGAGAATTTATTAAAGTAGGTTCTTCTAAGCCACAAAAAACAAATGTTAGAATTGTAGCTGCTACCAACGTAAATATGTACGAAGCAATCGAAAAAGAGCGCTTTAGAGAAGATTTATACTATAGGTTAAGTACGGTAGAAATTCACTTACCTGCCTTAAGAGAAAGGAATGATGACATTCATTTACTTTTTAGAAAATTTGCATCAGACTTTGCACAGAAATACAGAATGCCTTCTATTCGATTAGATGAAAATGCAGTTACTATTTTACTGAATTATCGCTTTCCAGGAAATATACGTCAGTTAAAAAATTTAGCAGAACAAATTTCTGTAATTGAAGAGAGTAGAATAATAACAGCGTTAAAACTGCAAAATTACCTACCAAAGAATACAGGTAACTTTCCTGCCGTAATTGGTGGTAAAAAAGACAATGATTTTTCTACAGAACGTGATATCATGTATAAAATATTGTTCGATATGCGCAATGATATTAATGATTTGAAAAAACTGACACTCGATTTAATGAAAACGGGAGATATTGAGAAAGTTGAGGAAAGAAACCATCAATTAATAGAAAAAATATATGCTGATCAAGAAAGAAAGGAAAGTAATATAGAAGTACTTAATATTCCTCAAAACGCCTCTAAAGAAAAAAATTATGACTTTATTGAGACCATTGAAGAAGACGAATCTTTATCTTTACAAGACAAGGAAATAGAGATGATTAAAAAATCTCTAGAAAAAAATAATAATAAACGAAAATTAGCAGCTCAAGAACTAGGGATCTCAGAGAGAACATTATATAGAAAAATTAAACAATACGATCTGTAAGAAAACAACATCAATGAAAAAAATACAATACGTAGCTTTATTTTCGATCTGCACTTTCTTATTTCTAGGGTGTAAATATTATTCTTTTTCAGGAGGAAGTACTGGAAGCGCAAAAACCCTTCAAGTAGACTTCTTTCCCAACCAAGCGCAATTAATAGAACCAACTTTAAGTCAGGAATTCACACTAGAATTACAAGATTTATTTACAAGACAAACAAATTTAACATTAGTTGCTTCTAATGGAGATTTATATTTTAGTGGAGAAATAACAAGTTATAGAATTGCACCAATGAGTGCAACTTCTAATCAAACATCTGCTCAAAACAGACTTACTATTACCGTAAATGTTAGATATATAAATACTACAGAGGAAGATAAAGATTTTGAACAATCTTTTTCTTTTTATTCAGATTATCCCGCAAATTCTCAACTTACAGGAGGAGTATTAGAATCTGCTTTTAAGGAAATTACAGAAAGAATTACGCAAGATATATTCAATGCCTCTGTTGGGAAATGGTAAAGAGTAGATGTTAGTTGAAAAAATAAGAATTTGAAAACAGATATTTTTATAAAGTTATTAGAGAACAAGACTAAAATTCAGCAAATAGAAACTGCCGAATTAAAAGCTATTGTTCAAGAATTTCCTTATTTTCAACCAGCAAGAGCATTGTATTTAAAAGGGTTGAAAAATTTAGACAGTTTTAAATATAATAATGAGTTAAAAGTAACCGCAGCATATACGACAGATAGAACTGTTTTATTTAATTATATTACTTCCTTTGAAACCGTTATTAAAAATACAGCAATCATTCATGAAAAAGTAATAGAAAAAAACTCTCCGGAAGCTATTGAAATAGCAGCGACTTCTAAAGCACCAATTGAAAGGGAAGTATTAGAGGATTTAGAGATTGGTAAACCTTTGTCTTTTGCACCTAATGAAAATCATTCATTCAACCAATGGTTGCAATTATCAATTAAAAAACCAATTGTTAGAACCAAAGAGCAAGAAATAAAAAAGACAGCAAACAAAGAAAGTTTAATTGACCAATTCATTGAAAATAAACCTAAAATAGCGCCTTTAGAAAAAGGGAAAATATATACTACGGTAGTTGATGAAAATAGACAAGATGTAGCTTTGATGACAGAAACTTTAGCTAAAGTTTATTTAGAACAAAAAAAGTACGAAAATGCAATGCAAGCTTATAAAATTTTAAGTTTGAAATATCCAGAAAAAAGTGGTTTCTTTGCAGACCAAATTAAAAGTATACAAATTTTACAAAAAAATAAATTATGAGTTACACAGCATTTTTAGTTCTAATTTTGATTGTAGCCATTGCATTAATATTAATCGTAATGGTACAAAATCCTAAAGGTGGAGGATTATCTTCTTCTTTTGGAGGTGGTGGAGCACAATCTTTAGGTGGTGTGCAAAACACAAATAACTTTTTAGACAGAACAACTTGGACATTGGCAATTGCTATGTTTGCTTTAATTTTATTAGCAAATTTTGCAATTCCTAGAGGAGGAGATAATAATTTTGAGTTAAACAATACTTTAGAAGGTATAGAAACGACTGCTCCAGTAGAACCTACAACAACTACTAACGAATAATTATTTGTTAGAAATAGTTTAAAATGCCAATGTGGATGACACGTTGGCATTTTTTTTGTTTAAATTAGAACCTTAAAATTCATTCCTAGAAGAATTGTCAGTTTTAATATAGTGGCATAGTTACTGCCACGTTCTTAATAAGAAAAAATTAATTTAATTAAATAAAGAAAAATGGGATTAAAAATTAAACCTTTAGCAGACAGAGTTCTTGTAGAACCTGCAGCTGCAGAAACAAAAACAGCTTCCGGATTAATAATTCCTGACAACGCAAAAGAAAAGCCACAACAAGGAACTGTTGTTGCAATTGGGAACGGTAAAATCGACGAGCCTTTAACTGTTAAAGTTGGAGATACAGTTTTATATAGTAAATACGGTGGAACTGATTTAAAATTAGAAGGAAAGGATTATTTAATGATGCGTGAATCAGATATTCTTGCAATTATATAATGCGCATTTCGCTTTTGGCTATTTGCCATTAGCTCAAAAAAAACATTAACAACTCTTTTTAGCTAAAAGCCAATTGCTAACAGCTAAAAGCAAAATTTAAAAACAATGGCAAAAGATATAAAATTTGATATAGACGCTAGAGACGGATTAAAACGTGGTGTAGATGCTTTAGCAAATGCAGTAAAAGTAACCTTAGGCCCTAAAGGAAGAAACGTAATTATCTCTAAAGCTTTTGGCGCACCAACAGTAACTAAAGATGGTGTTTCTGTAGCTAAAGAAATTGAGCTTGAAAATGAACTCGAAAACATGGGTGCTCAAATGGTAAAAGAAGTTGCTTCTAAAACTAATGATTTAGCTGGTGATGGAACTACAACAGCTACTGTTCTTGCGCAAGCAATTGTAAAGGAAGGCTTGAAAAATGTTGCTGCAGGAGCAAATCCTATGGATTTGAAACGCGGAATAGATAAAGCAGTTGCTGCAATCGTTATAGATTTAGAAAAACAAGCTAAAAAAGTTGGTAACTCTACTGAAAAAATAAAACAAATTGCTGCAATTTCTGCAAATAACGACAATACGATTGGAGAGTTAATTGCCACTGCTTTTACCAAGGTAGGTAAAGAAGGTGTAATTACTGTTGAAGAAGCAAAAGGTATGGAAACATATGTAGATGTTGTAGAAGGTATGCAATTTGATAGAGGGTATTTATCTCCTTATTTTGTTACTGATGCAGATAAAATGATTGCAGATTTAGAAAATCCATATATATTATTATTCGATAAAAAGATTTCTAACTTACAGGAGATTCTTCCAATACTAGAGCCTGTTTCTCAAGCCGGAAGACCTTTGTTAATTATTGCTGAAGATGTCGACGGACAAGCGCTAGCAACATTAGTAGTTAATAAACTACGTGGTGGTTTAAAAATTGCTGCTGTAAAAGCTCCAGGTTTTGGAGACAGAAGAAAGGCAATGTTAGAAGATATCGCTATTTTAACTGGTGGAACTGTAATTTCTGAAGAAAGAGGTTTCTCACTAGAAAATGCAACGTTAGATTTATTAGGTACGGCAGAAACAATTACTGTAGATAAAGACAATACTACAATTGTAAATGGTGCTGGAAATGCAGATGCTATTAAAACAAGAGTAAATCAGATTAAAGCACAAATAGAAACTACAACTTCAGATTACGATAAAGAAAAATTACAAGAGCGTTTAGCTAAGTTAGCTGGAGGTGTTGCTGTCTTATATGTTGGGGCTGCTTCTGAAGTAGAAATGAAAGAAAAGAAAGATAGAGTTGATGATGCATTGCACGCTACAAGAGCTGCTGTTGAAGAAGGTATTGTAGCTGGTGGAGGTGTTGCTTTAGTGCGTGCTAAAAAAGTTTTAGAAAAAATTACTACTGTAAATTTAGATGAAACAACAGGTGTACAAATTATCAACAAAGCTGTTGAAGCTCCTTTAAGAATTATTGTAGAAAATGCTGGTGGTGAAGGCTCTGTTGTTTTAAATAAGGTTTTAGAAGGCAAAAAAGACTTTGGTTATGACGCTAAAGGTGATGTATATGTTGATATGCTAGAGGCTGGTATTATAGATCCTAAAAAAGTAACTAGAGTTGCATTAGAAAATGCTGCTTCTGTTGCTGGTATGATTCTTACTACTGAATGTGCTTTGATAGATATTAAAGAAGATGCTCCTGCAATGCCTCCAATGGGCGGAGGCGGTATGCCAGGAATGATGTAGCCATTAGCAATGGCAGGCAAGAATCTTACTCTTGTGCATATAAAGTTTAAATAAAAATCCGTTGGCATAAATGCCAACGGGTTTTTTATGTTTAGTAAATACTTAAAATTTATGCTTCTATTTTTTGTAGCCAAGTTTTTACAGCAACCTCTACTTTAATAATTTCTTTTAAATCAGAAATCTTAACACGTTTTTGTTCCATCGTATCTCTATGTCTTATTGTTACAGAATCATCTTCTAAAGAGTCATGATCTACTGTAATACAAAATGGTGTACCTACAGCATCTTGCCTTCTATAACGTTTACCAACGGCGTCTTTTTCGTCGTAAAAAACATTGAAATCCCATTTTAAATCATCCAAAATTTTACGAGCAACTTCCTGCAAACCATCTTTCTTAACTAATGGGAAAATAGCTGCTTTAAAAGGAGCTAAAACTGCTGGTAATTTTAAAACAGTTCTAGTTGTTCCGTTTTCTAAAGCTTCTTCTTGCAAAGAATTAGAAAAAACAGCTAAAAACATTCTATCTAAACCAATAGAGGTTTCTACCACATAAGGTGTATAACTTTTATTTTCTTCGTGGTCAAAATATTGTAGCTTCTTCCCAGAATGTTCTTCATGTGCTTTTAAATCAAAATCTGTTCTAGAATGAATACCCTCTAACTCTTTAAATCCAAAAGGAAATTTAAACTCTATATCTGCCGCTGCATCTGCGTAATGTGCTAATTTATCATGGTCATGAAAACGGTAGTTCTCTGCGCCCATTCCTAAACTTAAGTGCCATTTTAAACGCGTTGATTTCCATTGGTCATACCATTCTTTTTGTGTTCCTGGTTTAACAAAAAATTGCATTTCCATTTGTTCAAACTCACGCATTCTAAAAATAAATTGTCTTGCAACAATCTCGTTTCTAAAAGCTTTTCCTGTCTGTGCAATTCCGAAAGGAATTTTCATTCTGCCTGTTTTTTGCACATTTAAGAAATTCACAAAAATACCTTGTGCTGTTTCTGGTCTTAAATATACCTGTGTAGAACTTTCTGCTGAAGCACCAATTTGGGTTCCAAACATTAAATTAAATTGTTTTACCTCTGTCCAATTTCTAGAACCAGTTAAAGGATCTGCAATTTCTAATTCTTCAATTAATAACTTAACATCTGCTAAATCTTCCTTTTCTAAAGAAGAACCCATTCTAGCAAGAATAGTTTTAATTTTTTCTTGATACCCTAGAACTCTTCCGTTTGTAGTAAGAAATTCTTCCTTATTAAAAGATGCTCCAAAACGTTTTGAAGCTTTCGCAACTTCTTTATCTATTTTACCTTCTATTTTAGCACAATAATCTTCAATTAAAACATCTGCTCTATACCTTTTTTTAGAATCTTTATTATCAATTAAAGGATCGTTAAATGCATCTACGTGTCCACTTGCCTTCCAAGTTTTTGGATGCATTAAAATAGACGCGTCTATACCTACAATGTTTTCATGCATTTGCACCATTGCTTTCCACCAATAATCTCTAATATTTTTCTTTAACTCTACTCCGTTTTGAGCATAATCATACACTGCACTTAATCCGTCATAAATTTCTGAAGATTGAAATACATATCCATATTCTTTTGCGTGTGATAATACTTTTTTAAAGTGATCTTCTTGTTTTGCCATAATGAAGACAAAGATAAACGTTTACATAAATTTTTCAAGAAAAAAATAGTTTCATTTTAAGCTTCTAAATCGTCCTTATTGTTGAAGAAATCAAACTTTTAAAAATCAATTCCTGAAAATCATTAATTTAAAGTATCTTTAAAAGGAACCTCTACTCAAAAAAAATGAAGCTTTTAAAAGATTTCTTTTATCTTTTCTATCCTAATATTTGTGCTAATTGCAAAGAGCAGTTGCTACAAAATGAAAAAGTAATTTGCACATTTTGTAGACATGATTTGCCACTAACTAACTTTCAGAGCTATACAATAAATAAAGTTTCTAGAATTTTCTCTGGAAGAATAACAATAGAAAAAGCCTATTCATTATTGTTCTTGAGAAAACAAGGGATTACAAAAAACCTAATTCATGATTTAAAATATAAAGGAAATGAAGAAGTTGGTGTTTTCTTAGGGAATTGGATTGGAGAAATATTAGCTAAAAACAAAGAGTTTTCTACTGTAGATTTTATTGTTCCTGTTCCAATTCATGCTAAAAAAAAGAAAATTAGAGGCTATAATCAAGTTACTAAATTTGGAGAATGCTTAAGTATGCACTTAAAGGTGCCCTTAAATGAAGATGTTTTAATACGACAATCTGCCACAAAAACACAAACCTTAAAGTCTCGTTTTGAGAGGTTTAATGATTTAGAATCTAAATTTTTAGCAAGAAACACAGCTGTATTTAAAGAGAAACACATATTAATTATAGACGATGTAATTACAACAGGGGCAACATTAGAAGCTTGTGCTCAAGAACTTTTAAAAACTCCTGGTATTAAAATTAGTATTTTAACGATGTCCTATACAGAATAAAATTTGTGATTTTAATTTGAAAAATAAATTGTTAATTTGTAAAAAATTTACTGTTTGTGAAATTCATTTATAAAACGCTTTTTTTATTACTATCTATCGCCTTAATCTCTAGTTGCGCAAGAACAGGAAGACCAGATGGCGGACCAAAGGATGAACTTGCTCCACTTTTTGTCATCTCAAATCCTCCATACAAAAGTATTAACTTTAGCGATAAAGAAGTAAAACTTGAATTTAATGAATTAATTAAATTAAAAAATTTAAACAAACAACTAGTTGTTTCTCCTCCATTAAAAAACCCGCTATTAGTAACCCCACAAGGAACTGCAAGTAAATCTTTAAAAATTGAGATATTAGATACATTAGTAGCAAATACTACTTATATTTTTAACTTTGGTAATGCAATTGAAGACAATAATGAAAGTAATAAGCTAGAAGGTTTTAAATACATTTTCTCTACCGGTACCTATATAGATTCTTTAAAAAATTCTGGTTTTGTTAGCAATGCTTTTACAAATAAGCACTCTAAAAAAACGAACATCTTGTTGTATCGAATAGATAGTAATTTTACAGATTCTATTATTTACAAACAAAAACCTAATTACGTTACCACTGCTTTAGACACTGCAAAATTTAATTTCACAAACTTAAAAAAAGGCAAATATCTTCTTCTGGCTTTAGAGGAAAATTCAAGCGATTATATTTTTAATCCTAAAAACGATAAAATTGGTTTTTATTCAGATACCATTTCGCTTCCAAAGGATAGTATAACAATAAAACCTATAAGGTTATTTAAAGAAATACAAGACTATAGATTTAGAAGAGCAAAAGAAGTTTTTAAAGGTAAAATCCAATTTGGATATGAAGGGCAAATAAAAGATTTAAAAGTTAAATTATTATCTAAGGTATCCGATAGTTTTAAGAGTATCTCTAGATTCGAAATAGATAAAGACACTTTAAATTATTGGCACACTCCTATAGAAGTAGATTCTCTAAATTTCATAGTTTCTAACGCTACTTTTTTAGATACTATAACGGTAAAGTTTAGAAAAAATAAAATAGATTCTTTAAGTATAAAACCATCTACAATGGGAACTTTACATTTAAGAGATACTTTTTTTATTAAAAGTAATAATCCTATTGTAAAAATAGATACCAGCAAAATAGTTTTCATAGACAAAGATACTATTAGGGTTAAATACTCAAATTACATCTCTAAAAAAGAAAATAAAATTGGTTTTATTTTTGAGAAGAATCAAAAAGAAAGATACCAATTAAAGGCTTTCCCTGGAAGTTATACAGATATATATGATGTTCAAAATGATACTTTAAATTATAACTTTAAAACCATAGAATTAGAAGATTATGGTAAAATTACAATACGCATCCTAAATAAAGATTCTAAAAATCTAATTATTGATTTATTATCAGGAAAAGAAAATAATGAAATTATAGAAAGAAGATATATAGCTGCTTCTGAAACACTTGTTTTTAATTTATTAGAACCGAATACCTATAAAGTAAGAGCTATTATTGACGATAATAATAATAATAAATGGGATACTGGAAACTACCTTCTTAAGATACAACCAGAGAGCGTGATTTACTTTGAAGAAGAATTAAAAGTTAGAGCAAATTACTTTTTAGAAGGCAATATTTTTACTGTAAAAGGTAAAGATTAACATTCCTTTTTTTGCTAATTTCACATTACTGTAAATTTATTAAACGGTCCTGTTTTAATAATTCATGAGGATATTGGCAGTTCTCTTTAGTAATATTTACAAAATTTTATCTTTTTTTTTAAAAAAAATAAAACTCTTTTGTAACATTCATCCTATTTACCTCGTATAAGTATATGTAAGACCTTCTTTATAATCCTAAAAGCTTACAGATTAGAATACATGAGACAACTAAAAATTACCAAGCAGGTTACCAATAGAGAAACCGCGTCCTTAGACAAATATTTACAGGAAATTGGAAAGGTAGATTTAATTACTGCAGATGAAGAAGTAGAGCTAGCACAGCTTATTAAAGCAGGAGATCAAAGAGCATTAGAAAAATTAACAAAAGCAAATTTAAGATTTGTGGTATCTGTTGCAAAACAATATCAAAATCAAGGATTAACATTACCAGATTTAATTAATGAAGGTAACTTAGGTTTAATTAAAGCAGCAAAACGTTTTGATGAAACTAGGGGATTTAAATTTATATCATATGCTGTTTGGTGGATTCGTCAGTCTATCTTACAAGCACTAGCAGAACAATCTAGAATTGTACGTTTACCGTTGAATAAAATTGGTTCTATCAATAAAATTAACAAAATGTATGCTTTCTTAGAACAAGAAAATGAACGTCCACCAAGTGCTGAAGAAATTGCTAAGAAATTAGACATGACAGTAAATGATGTTAAAGAATCTATGAAGAATTCTGGACGTCACGTATCTATGGATGCACCTTTAATTGAAGGTGAAGATTCGAACTTATATGATGTTTTAAACTCTGGAGAATCTCCAAATCCTGATAGAAAACTATTACATGAATCTCTAAGAATAGAAATCAACAGAGCTTTAGAAACATTAACTCCTAGAGAGGCAGATGTTGTAAAGTTATACTTTGGTTTAGGCGAACACCAACCAATGACTTTAGAGGAAATTGGCGAAACGTTTGATTTAACACGTGAGCGTGTACGTCAAATTAAAGAAAAAGCAATTAGAAGATTAAAACACACTTCTAGATCTAAAATTTTAATGACATACTTAGGTTAGAAGTCGCAGACCTCTTTTGGTATCTTACTGATGCCAGCTTATACAGTATGTATAATTCATAAAAACTCTCGAATTTATTTTCGAGAGTTTTTTTTTTATTTGAAGCTATTTTCTACTTTCACTGCTCGCTTCAATTCAAAAAAGTATAAGAGCTCAAACAAACGGGAAAGTAAGGCTAAACCCTATCTGTGAAATATATTACTTCTTCCATCTCATTCTCAATAACGAATTAATTATCTTTACCAAATAAAATCACAATACAACCACAAACTAATGAGTAATTTAATTGCACCTTCAATTTTAGCGGCAGACTTTGCCAATTTACAAAGAGACATCGAAATGGTTAACAATAGCGAAGCAGATTGGTTTCATATTGATATTATGGATGGTGTTTTTGTACCAAATATTTCTTTTGGAATGCCTGTTTTAAAAGCAATTTCTAAACATGCAAAAAAAACTATTGATGCCCATTTAATGATTGTAAATCCAGATCAGTACATTCAAACATTTGCAGATTTAGGCGCAAACATACTAACGGTGCATTATGAAGCTTGTCCTCATTTACACAGAACCATTCAAGCTATAAAAGCAGCAGGCATGAAGGCAGGTGTTGCCTTAAATCCGCATACACCAATTGCTGTTTTAGAAGATGTAATTAAAGATCTAGACTTAGTGTGCATCATGAGTGTAAATCCTGGTTTTGGTGGCCAATCTTTTATTGAAAACACCTATAAAAAAGTAAGTCAGTTAAGACATTTGATAGATTTTACAGAATCTGACTGCCTTATAGAAATTGATGGGGGGGTTACAGATAAAAATGCAAACGCTTTAATTGAAGCTGGAGCGAATGTTTTAGTTGCAGGAAGTTATGTTTTTGGAGCTGAAAATCCTACAGAAACTATTGAAGATCTAAAAAATTTAATCGGATAATTGTTATACGCAATAGTAGATATAGAAACTACAGGACACGGCCAAAAAGGGCAGAAAATAACTGAAATTTCTGCCTTAATTTTTGATGGAAAAAAAGTTGTAGATGAATTTACTTCACTTGTCAATCCTGAACAAAATATACCAACATTTATTACCAATCTTACAGGTATTACAAATGCAATGGTTAGAAATGCACCAAAATTCTATGAAATTGCAAAAAAAGTTGAAGAAATTACCAAAGGCACTATTTTTGTTGCGCACAATGTAAACTTCGATTACAATATAATTCATGCAGAATTTAAAAGCCTAGGGTTTGATTTTAAAAGAAAAAAACTCTGTACTGTTCGTTTAACAAGAAAAATAATTCCAGGTTTACCTTCTTATAGTTTGGGTAACATTTGCACCTCAGAAAAGATTCCTATTAACGGAAGACACCGAGCAAAGGGAGATGCTGAAGCTACTGTAGAGTTATTTAGACGCTTAATTTTAAGAGATGATAATTTTACAATCAACTCTTTTTTGAATCCGAAATCTAGACAAGCAACACTGCCGCCCCTTTTAGATAAAATAGTAGTAGATAAACTACCTGAAACATTTGGTGTTTATTACTTTAAAAATTTAGCCAAAGAAGTTATTTATGTTGGAAAAGCAAACAATATAAAACAACGTGTTATTAGTCATTTTTATGACAAGAAGAAAAAAGAACAGAACATGTGCTTAGAAACTGCAGATATATCTTTTGTAAAAACAGGCAGTGAGTTATTAGCTTTATTACTAGAGTCTTCAGAAATAAAACATATCTACCCTAAATTTAACAGAGCCCAAAGAAGAGCAGGAGAAGCTATTGGACTATTTTCTTATGAAGACCAAAAAGGAATTATACATCTGGCTTATAATCGATTGAAATTAGCTCCGAATGCAATCATGAAATACTATTCAGTAGCAGAATGCAGAACTCATTTAGAATCTTTGTGTGCTGAATTTGAACTGTGCCCAAAATACTGTCATTTACAAACCAATGTTTCTAGTTGTTTTCATTTTCAGTTAAAAGAGTGTAAAGGTATTTGTTGTGATAAAGAATCAGTAGAAGAGTATAATAAAAGAGTAAAAGCAGCAATTAATTCCGTAGGTATTGGTGCAGAAAATTTAGTAATCAAAGAAACAGGAAGAACCAAAAATGAAGTGGGTTTTGCTCTGGTATTAGACGGAATTTACAAAGGTATTGGCTATGTAGATGTTAGCCAAGATGAAAGTTTAGAAAACCCAGAAGACTATCAGTTTTTTGTAGAACCAAAAAAAGATAATCGAGATGTTCAAAGAATCATCACTTCTTACCTAAAAAAAAAGTCATTAAGTATTAATTCTTTATAATTAAATCTTGTAGTTTAATCCAATTTGAAAAACGCTATTAAAATCATCATGTTTATATTCACCACTATCAAATTCTCTATTTAAAATATCTGTCAATCCAAATAAGTACTTCGCTTCAATACTTAATTTTTTAAATATTTTATATTGAATTGAAGTTACAATACCTGCGTCGAAATCACTATAATTATTTTCATCTTCATACAAATAATCGTCCACATGAACCAAGTACCCTATATAACCACCTGCTCCAATAAAAAAATTTTTTAATAATTCGAATTTAATTCTGAAGGGCAAATTAATTTGATTTACTTTATCGTATTGCCGTCCTCCATCGTGCATAAAATAAAATGAGCTCCCTTGTAAAGAATATTGCAGTTGAATATTTAATAAGAAATTATGCTCTTTTACAATGTTAATAGGAAATTCTATACTTCCTCCGAAAAAATACGCCGTTCGAGAATCCAAAGATACTCGTGTATGATTTCCGTTGTGATTTACGGATGATTTTAAGTTCGAAATATTGATTCCTCCAAAAATTTCATACGTGACTGACTGACTAAAGGATTGATTAAAAAGAATCAATAGAAAAATAAATAGAAATTTTGTTTTTGTAATTCTCATAACAGAACAAACATAGTGCTAAAAATTACTTTAAAAAATATTTTGTTTTGTAATCATTAAAAAAATCAAGTATTATATTTGTAAAAATTTCGTCCATGGAGAAATCAGCATATAAAATTCATATTATTGGTGCAGGAATTAGCGGTTTAATTGCTGCTCAAATTTTAGAAAACCATGGCTATCACCCAACAATTATAGAGGCCTCTGCTACTGTTGGGGGTCGTGTTAAATCAGACCTTGTAGATGGATATACTTTAGATCACGGTTTTCAAGTGCTCTTAACCTCCTACCCTGCAGCAAAGAAATATTTAGATTATAGGGCTTTAGACTTGCAAAAACTTTTACCGGGTGCAACTATTTTTAAACAAGGAAAAGCACAAACTATTGGAGATCCTTTGCGTAATATCTCTTTATTATTTTCTACATTAAGATCTTCTATTGGGACATTTTCTGACAAATTAAAAATTTTAAAGCTTAATACGCTTTTAAAGAAAAAGAAAATAGCTCTTATTTTTAAAACTGAGGAGAAAACAACACTTCAATATTTAAAAGACTTTGGTTTTTCTAATGAAATAATTAAAGATTTTTTCACGCCTTTTTTTAGTGGCATTTTTTTAGAAACCGAATTAGAAACTTCTAGCAGGATGTTTGAATTTGTCTATAAAATGTTTGGTGATGGTTTGGCGGTAATTCCAAAAAATGGAATGCAGGCAATACCCAATCAATTGAAAGACAACTTAAAAAAAACTACTTTTAAATTTAATTCACTTGTAAAAGAAGTAAAAGACAAGCATATTATTTTAGAAGATGGGAATACCTTACAGAGTCATATTACTATTATTGCTAGAGATGCTAGTCCTTTGATTTCAAACTTAAAGAACCAAGAAACTCAATGGAAAAGTTGTGATACCCTATATTTTCAGACCGAAAAAAGTGTAATAAATAAACCTTTAATTGGCCTGATTGCTGATGAGGATGCACTCATAAATAATATTTTTTATCACACCAGTGTTGCTACTTTGAATAAAAAATCTAAAGGGTTATTGTCTGTAACCGTTATTAAAAACCATCAATTAGAAGAAATAGCATTGATTAAAAAAGTAGTTGAAGAACTGTATTCTAAATGTGCTATTAAAGATGTAACTTTCTTAAAAAGATATCAAATCAAAAAAGCATTACCAAAATTAACTAATCTTCAATATGAAATTTCGAGCACAGAAACAAAGTTGAAGTCTACCATATTTTTAGCTGGAGATCAATTATTAAATGGCTCTTTAAATGCTGCTATGATCGCTGGAGAAAGAGCAGCAATGGGTGTCATACAAACTTTAGAAGATGGTTTAATTGTAGATGAATTAACATCTGAATATTCTTCATAAAAATTCTAGTTTATTTAATTAAATCAAAAATAGATTAAATTTGGGCTAAACTTGGGCTAAAAAAAATAATTTTTATTTTTATCTTTATTAAAACAACAATTAATAATTATGATGAATAAAGCCCTTATTTTTTTAGCTCTTTTCTTTAGTTTTTCACTCTTTTCACAAAATGAATTTAAAGTTAGAATAGACAATATTAAAGAAGGAGATTCTATTCTCATAATTGTACAAAAATCTTCAGATGTATTACTGAAAAAGTGGGCAAACTATAATAATACGGAAACGTCTGTTGTAAATTTTGATCTTTCTGAAGGCCAATGGGCCATTAAATTAGATGCAACAGGGTATACTTATCCATCTCAACAAGTAGTAACAGTGCCAACAGATATTAGCGTAACTTTTGCACTAACAGGTCTTACAGATGAAGATTACGATTATACTTGGGAAGATGACGGAAGTGCTGCTGGTCATGCAACACAAAGATATGTAAATGGGCCTGCAAAAATAGTAGTGGTAAACGACTCTATTTTAGTGCCAGATGATTTTTCTGCGGTAAAATTAAGAACAGAATATGGTGTTATATTGTCAGATTCCATTCAACCTTGGTCTTCAGAGGATAGTTATAGATTATATAAAATGTTTTCGAATTTACCTTATGGAAAATACGGTGAAGGAAATGGTCTAGATTATGAAACTGGTGAAAATATACGTGGCGTATTTATGCTTACAGATTTAGAACAAGACAACGATCTTTCTATTGATAATTCTAGCCAAATACCCTATGCGACAGTAAGTCAGAGTGCATTTGTTTACGCTGAACCACAAATTGTAACTATTGATGGAATTCGAGGAAAGTTCTTCTCTAAAAGATTGTACCATACAGTGGTTAATTTTATAACTGATTTTGCAAATAATGATGAAGTGCTCTCCTGGCTGGCCAGAGAGCGTTTTGGGGTTGAATTCATGGTAGCTAATGAGCAAACAGAGAACATCATGGGTGAAGATTCCAGTAATTTTCAAGAATTTTTTAACTCAGAAAAATTAGAAATTTTAGCCATGTTTGAAGAACTTCCAGAAGGTTTTCACAAACAAGAAGGCTTAAAATATTTGGTAAGAAGGATTAATGGACAAGATGATCCTGCAATGCCTAGTGCTGCTGCAATAGCTTTCGGAGGTAGAAATACTATTGAGTTTATGTCAAAAGCATTTAATGGTGGAGATATTAATGGTGCGCGAAGAATAATTTTGCACGAAAAAGCTCATTTTTTATGGTTTTATTCGTTTGACCAAGAATTAAAAGATGACTGGGCAGAACTTGGCGGTTGGTTTATAGACCCTACCTCAGCAAGTGGTTGGTCTACCTACAACACTACCGAAGTAGTTTCTGCGTATGCACATTTAAAATCTCCAAGTGAAGATATTGCAGAGTCTATTGCCTATTATTTAACAAATCCAGATGCTTTATTATCTGTATCTGTAAGAAAATACGAATTTGTTAGAGATCGCATTATGCATGGCACAAGATATGTCGCACAAATTAGAGAAGACTTAACTTTTACTGTCTATAATTTATTTCCAGATTACACCTATCCAGGTAAAGTTACCAAAATAGAAGTAAATGTTGTTGGTGGTTCTGAAGAAGATAAAGTGGTAACCATACGAGCTAGTTTAAATTCAGATACGAAAGATCCTACTATAGACGGCGCAAGTTCTGCTTATATTCGATTTGCATCGAGTATTGGCACAATTGAAGATATTGGTCTATACCCTGAAAATGGGCAAGCACAAGATTCAGTTTTAATAGGGACAACAACTTTTAATAAATTAGTAAAAAGTGGCTTTTGGACCATGGCATACTTTCGTGTTAGTGATCCAGTAGGAAACACACGTTATGAAAATACCTCAACCGTAGGTATGAAATTATATATAGAAAACCCGCTAGAAGATATTCTGCCGCCTGTTTATCAATTTGATTTTAAACATGAAATTGTTACCGGAAAATTCAGAACGGGAGGCAATGCTGGTACCCTTGACGTTAATGGAGAAGAAATGAGAGCCATAAAAATGTCTTCATCATTTTTTGACGAGAATCAGGTTCGTAGATTAGATATTAATGTAAATTTACCAAATGAAAACCATACCGAAACATATTCAAGAGACGCGAATGGTTATGCAATTATAGATCCAGAAAGAGATATGGATAATGGACCTAATTCTATCAAATACTTTGAAAACTATTTTTTAATATATGAATATTTACAGTCTGGCTGGTATGCTGTTCCAAACCAAGGTATTGTAGATATTGCAGGAAATAGATCCACAGTTTACCATGTAAAAGATACAGCTGATTTTATTATTGAAGAGAAAAATAAATTTAAAATATTTAAAGAAGTCCGAGATAGCATCTATATAGAAACCTTATACCCAGACGCTCTAAAGCCAGAAATAGACATAAATAACATAACAATTACAGCAGAACCGACCAACCCATCAGCACCTAATGGTGAGACACGAGTAGATATTTCAATACTTGCTAGAGATCTTTCTGCATACCAAGACCACGCATCTGGAGTATCTGCTGTAGAGTTTACACTAAGAGATCCTTTGGGAGGTATACATGGATTTCAAACAGGAAATGGCACTATGAACCACCCAGACTGGCAAACAGGAAATCAAAACCCAGATGATAATAATGATTGGAAAATTTATAATTTTAATTTAACACTACCGGTAGGGTCGCCCCCAGGACAATGGGGTATGGCATCAGCGTATGTTATAGATAGAGCAGGAAACTGGGAGAAATATTCTTTTGTAGAATATGTTCGTTTCGATATTATAGCGTCTGATATAGAATTAACAGTCCCTTTAGAGGTAGAGATTACAGATAAAGTGGTGAATACCTATAATGTAGAAAATATAACAGCCTCTATGAGCTGCGAACCATGTGAAGGCCTTAATTATGTGTATACTATTTATAGTCTTATGGGAGGTAATGTTGTAAGAGGTGAAGGTATCTTTGAAACTGATAGTATTTCTGTAAGCTCTATAAATACTGCAGGAGTTTTAGACGGTGTTATTAAGTTAACCATACAAGTTACGGATACGGAAGACAAGTTAGTTGCAACAAAAACAGCGGAATATACAAAAGATACCGTGCTGCCAAATTCCTATTATAGTCAGTCTAATTTAGAAAATGACGGTACTAGCTCTTTAGATGATTTTGTAATTGCGGTAGTAGTAGAATCTGTAGATGTTGGAGGTACTTATGATTTAAATATTAATAACTCAAATTCTGGAAGAACTACGAATACAACAACGCTAAATTTTCGAGGAGATTTAAATGCAGAAACAACTAATTTAGAGAATTTAGATATATCATCTCTTGAAGATGGAGATTATAAATTTGAGCTAATAGTAACAGATCCCAATGGAAATTTAGGAGATTCTGAAATACTGTATTATAAAAAAGAAGGGAGTACGATTACTTTAATTGGCACTGCGCTAAGCGTAATCTCAGATTTATTTAATAGTAATTTTTATATCTCTCCGAACCCTGTGGCATCAGAGTTAAATATAAAAACTGCCAAAGGCTTAATAGTTGATGAAATTTCGATTTATGATATAAGAGGTAGAAAAATATTTAGTTCAGTAAGTAAAGAACAACAAACAAACATTTCTATAAATGTAGAAGGCTTAAGTAAAGGAATTTATATATTAAGAGTTTCCTCTAACGAAGATAGTTCTGATTTAAAATTTATAAAAAAATAACTCAATTGAAAAAGGAGATTTAATTCAGTAAAAAACCTCAACATCTTTATAATTTAAGAGTTGAGGTTTTAATGCTTATCATTAAACACTAAAATTATTAGTAACAATCTTCTTTATTTTTCTATTTAGTGACTTTAAAGCATTGTAGCTCGTATGTTCTAAAATAATTACAACTAAATCATCTTCTAAATATGTTGTAAGACCAGTACTAAATCCGTTCCATTTACCATAATGGTAAATACTATTTTTCTCTTTAGTATCTATTCTAAAACCAAAGCCATAAGGCACTTTTCTACCATAGATTGTTTCTCCTTTGGTGAACATAAGCGCTAGTGACTTTTTTGTGAGTAGATTTCCTGAATTTAAGCCCTGTGTCCATTTAAATAAATCTTCTGCAGTTGTATATACATTTTTATCACCAACAATAGCGTCATTTACTGTACTACGAATTTTAATATGCCTCCAGCCTCTGTGCAATCGATACCCATCTAATTGATTGTCTCTAATAGAATCGTTTTCAAAACTGTATACATATGAATGTGTCATTTGTAATGGTTCAAAAATATTTTGTTTTAGAAAAGATCCAAAAGAGATTCCAGAAATTTTTTCGACAATTGAAGCAAGTACAAAATAACCTGTATTAGAATAGTCAAAATTACGACCAGGTTTAAAAAATCGCTGTACCTTACTTGTTGTAAGCAATTCCATCATCTCATTATTAGAAGGTGCCTTTTTCTGCTGCCACTTATGCTCTGCAATCCAAAAATACTTGGGTAAGCCACCAGTATGATTTAAAAGGGTTTTAATAGTTACAGCTTTATATGGGAAATTAGGAAAGTAGGTATTTACGGTGTCTGTAAGTTTTAATTGATTTCTTTGTTGTAATAACATAATAGCCGCTGCCGTAAACTGCTTACTAACCGAAGCTAATTGAAATACAGATTCCTTATTTAAGAGCGTTTTCTTTTTAAAATCGGCTGTCCCTATCTGATTCTGATAGACTATTTTTTTATTTTTAGCAACTAATATTGCACCGTGAAAGTCATGTCTTTTATGAATACGTTTTAACAGAGAGTCTAATTTAAAGCGCACTTTTTTAGTAGCATTTTTTGAATGATGAACCACTAAATTAACAGGAGCTGTCTTTATCTGTTTAGTTAATAATTGTTTATTTTCAACAACTAAGTCTAATGATGATGATGATGTATTGGCTATGAACGAGAATACACCTAAAAAAAGCAGGAATAAAAAGAAAAGTGCTTGAAGAATTTTTTTTGAATACAATTATCTGTCTTTAATGTGCAATTTACCAATCATTTCTAGATATTCAATACGCTAGTTATCATTTATATTATTTAGATAGCAATCTAAGTTTCAAAACACCTTTAAAAGGATACCAGAAGGCTAAACAAAAAAGATTATATTATTTTAAGCAGCCTCTGTTATTATTAAAATTAATAACGCAGTGATCAATCCTATAATTCCGAAAACGAAAAGGATAGTAAAAATATCCATAACCTTTTGCTGTTTTGGAGACGGCCTCTGATTTGATTTATATCTTTTCTTCACTGTTTAAATAAGTATTGATTTTATGCTTGTTGCTGCATTTTCTTTACTCTCCTAAAAAAGTAACTAAGGGTTTTATTTTGAAATAAATGGCTTTTTTTTTGTTTTATGTGTAAATTTAAGTACTTTATTAGTTTATTTAAAACCCAAGAGGTATATAAATAGTATACAAATAAACTATATTGAATATATTATGGTTTTTATGAAAAATTAAAAACCTATATTACTATGTTAGTAAGGTCCCTCTATTATCACAACCCATAATGAACAAGCTAAAAATAAATAAGATAATTTTATGCAGTTTGGTTTTTGCCTGTTTAGCTCCAGCTTCTTTTAGTCAAAAAGATGATCTTACTGTGTTGCGCCAAAAGTTTAGAAGTTACTTTAGCACTGAGCCAGACAGTTCTTATTATTATTTAAAAAAAATTCTTAATCAACATGTTACTTCCCCTGATTCTATAAAATCTCAAGATTTAAATAATGCAGCCTTATACTATTTGTATCAAAATAAAAAAGACAGTGCAGTTATTTATTTTCAATGATCGTTGTTTATCGGTTCAGAAAAAAATAATATTGGAACATTAATAAATTTAGGTATTCTATATAAAAGATATAGTCAGAACGATAAATCTATCTCTTTGTTTGAAGCACTTTTATCAAATAATTACTTAACAGGTAAAAATAAAGGAACAATTTATTCACAGTTAGCTTCTCTGTATAGCTTGAAAAATGATTTTAAAAAATCTAAAGAAAATTTTGAAATGGCTTTATTTTATTTGAAAGAAGGGCAGTTTCCAAATGCTCTGGCTAATTGTCAAAATAACTTAGCTAACTTTTATAAAAAAAATCAACTACATGACCTTGCATTTCCTTTATATAAAAAGAGTGCAGCCTATTATTTAAGTATAAAAGATTATAGTTATTATTGGCTCGTATTAATAAATTATAGCAGTTGTTTTCTTGAGTTAAATGACACTACTGCAGCTCAAAACATTCTTAAACGCATAGAGCAAAAACGCATATTAAAAACAACAAATTTACGTATTATTGGAGGCTATTACAATTTAAGGGGAAATCTTTTATTAAAATCAAAACAAAATAACAGTAAAGATAGTATTGATTATTTTTTAAGAACGAGTTTTAACACCGCAGAAAAGATTAAGGATAATGAAACTTTAGATTATTTTGATGATTATATTCGATACTTATCAAGCGTTAATGATACTATTAGATTAAAGGAAGAATTTAAACGAGTATCTGTAGATTCTATTTATAGCAAAGGAAGTTTAATTCATAAAACGTCATTTCTAAAAACACTAGAAATCCTCAAAAAAAATGATTTCACAAAAGATATATTGGCTAAAGAAAATTTATTGGAACTTTCAGATAGTTTAAATAAAAAAGTAAATAATGTTATTAAAACTGAACTTTTCAAGAGTAATAAAAATATTAACTCTCTAAAGACTAAAAATACTTTAATTCAAGAGAAGAGTAAATATCAAATATCATTTATACTTATTATAGCTTCTTTTGCTTTTTTAGTATTAATTTTAGCTTATGACAAAAGAACAAGTATTTTAAATGCGTTAATTGGAGTAGAAAAGAAAAATTTAAAATCTTATCAGGGCAATTCTATAAAATCCAAAGCCATATTGTCAAAAAAAATTATTGAATTAGATCTATTAAATCTAAATTTACGTGAAGCATTAAATATATTTAGCACTGCAGATAAAAGTGTGAATGAAAAGAATATCTATTGGAAAAATTTTATTGTAAAGTTTAATGAAACCAATGCCTCTTTCTCTAAAAATCTTATTAAAAAACACCCCGAATTAACTTCTAGAGATCTTGAATTTTGTATGTTATTAAAATTAAGTTTTAGCATGCATGAAATTTCTCAAATTTTAAATATTCAATACCGCAGTGTTGTGATAAAAAAAGGGCGTCTTAAAAGAAAACTTAACATAGAGAGCAGTGGGAGCATCGAGAGCTATTTATTAAAAGACGAGTAAGAGCTTGATATGAGCTAAAAAACCAATCATCTTTAAAAAAATGATTGGTTTATATAAGTGACTCCAGCAGGGCTCGAACCTGCAACCGTCAGGGTCGAAACCTGATATTCTATCCAGTTGAACTATGGAGCCATTATTATATTTAAAAAATTAATTCATCAACAACTTCTTTACTAAAGTAGAAATTACTTTGCCATCTGCTTGTCCAGAAAGCTCATTAGAGACAACGCCCATTACTTTGCCCATATCCTTCATGCCTGAAGCGCCAAGTTTTGTAATTGTCATAGCCACGACTTTCTCAATTTCTTCTTCGGATAAAGCTGCTGGTAAAAACTGTTCTAAAACAGCTATTTCCGCCAATTCTGGATCTGCTAAATCTTGTCTATTTTGTGTTATAAAAATAGTTGCACTGTCTTTTCTTTGCTTTACTTGTTTCTGTATAATTTTGAGTTCTTGGTCCGGCGTAATTTCTGCTTGAACACCCGTTGCTGTTTTGGCTAATAAAAAGGCAGATTTTACTGCTCTTAAAGCCTGCAAAGCAACAGTGTCCTTTGCCTTCATTGCTTCCTTCATTTTATCCATTACTTCTTTTTGCAAACTCATGTTTTCTTATTTTAATTAATTATTTTTTTGTTTTCCTTAAATATAAAACATTTTTACTATAATCTATAAATGCTTTTCCCCTTCGCAAAATATCTGCACCAATAATACCGTCTACTTCCTTTGCATTGTGATCCGTTAAAGCAGTATTTACATGCGATAGATCAAACAATACTAAATGGAGTTTATGAGTGTTCCATTTTCCAATTTTTAAAATATTGTTTTTAGAAAGTTGGGTCTCCATATCTGTTGCTCCTGCTCCTGCTGCTTTTGTATCACTCTCTTCGGCAATCAGTTTAAAGTTATCTATGCCATTAAAATCTACACACGAATTAGAAGCACCTGTATCTAAAATAAAGCGACCTTTTACTCCGTTAATTTTTGCTTTTAATTCTAAATGATTTGTTGCGATTCTTTTTAAAGGAATTTTAATATATTTTTTCTCCTTTAAAATTTTCTCTAAACGCTTCATATCAATTTATAAGAATCCAAAAATACAATATATATCATTCAGAAAATACTAACGCTTTAAAATTTCTTGTAAGTTTTCAAGATACAATTTAGTGTTTCGGATATTATGATGTGTGCCGCCATTTATTTCAATAAATTTATTCTTTAGAGACGCGTTTAATGCTAACAATCTTTTAGAATCTTGAAAGGAAGTAATCTTGTCTTTATTGCCATGAAAAACAGTAATTGGTGAGGTCATCTTTGCAATGTCTAAGTCTGTTCTAAACTTATATTTTAATAAGAAGATTGGAGCGAATTTTGAATAAAATTTCACTGCTTTTACAAAATTGAAAAATGGCGCTTCTAAAATTAATTCTTTTGGCTTATTTATAGCTGCAATTCTAGCAGCGAATGTGCTTCCTAAAGAAAAACCATACACAACTATATTTTCTTCTTTAAAAGCGCTTTTTAAATAGTCATACATTAGCAAGGCATCACTATACATTCTTGTTTCATTGAAACTTCCTGTACTTTTGCCATATTTTCGGTAATCAAAAACAAAAACTTCATAATTATAGTCTAAAAAAAAAGAAACTTTTGCCCCCCACTTTTCTATATTTCCTGAATTACCATGACAGAACAATACAACACCTTTTGGATTTTCTAATTTAAAATGCAGCGCATTTATCTCTTGATCATCTTCTGTTTTTAGAAAAATCTCTTGAAAATTATTTGAAAATTTAAATGGAAATGCTCTTTGTAACTTTTTCCCATTCAAAAAAATCAACCGCTCCTGATAGCAATAAAGAAAAACACCAATTATCACTAAAATACTTATTAAAATAAGAAGGTAGAAAAACAAATTCATTGCAATATATTATAGTATAAAACTACTGATTTTTAGTGTATCAAAAAAACCGATTCATTTCTGAATCGGTTTTCTATAATTTAAGATTTCTCAACCCTATTTAAAATAATAAAAGGCCTATCCTCCAAAGTCATCAAAACGTATGTTTTCATCTGCAAGACCAAAGTCTTCTCCCATTTTTTGAACTGCATTGTTCATTAATGGTGGGCCACAGAAATACAATTCAATATCTTCTGGTGATTCATGATGATCTAAATAATTTTGGATTACACAATTGTGAATAAATCCTATAAAACCATCTCCAGTTTCATCACTAATATCTTTCTTTACTTTCCAATTATCTACTTCTAAAGGATCTGATAATGCGATGTAAAATTTAAAATTAGGAAAATCTTTTTCTAAAGCTCTAAAGTGTTCTAAGTAGAATAATTCTGCTTTCGAACGACCACCATACCAGTAACTTACTTTTCTACCAGTTTTTAAGGTCCTGAATAAATGGTATAAATGAGACCTCATTGGTGCCATACCTGCTCCACCGCCTACATATAACATTTCTGCTTCAGATTCATTAATGAAGAATTCTCCATAAGGTCCTGAAATTACACATTTATCACCTTTCTTTAAACCAAATATATACGAAGAAGCAACTCCAGGATTTACATCCATCCAGCCACCTTTTACTCTATCGAACGGAGGTGTTGCTATACGCACATTTAACATGATTTCTCTTCCTTCTGCAGGATAAGAAGCCATAGAATATGCTCTTTCTATCGTTTCTTTGTTTTTCATTACTAATGGTCTCAGTTTAAACTTGTCCCATTCTGCTTTAAACTTATCTGGCGTATCGTGCTCTTCTGGATGCGCTGTAATATCCATCTCTGCAAACTTTACTTCACAAGGAGGTATTTCAATTTGAATATATCCACCTGCTTTGTAACCCATATCTGCAGGAATTTCCACAACAAATTCCTTAATAAAAGAGGCTACATTGTAATTTCTAACAACAACTGCATCCCATTTCTTAATCCCAAAAACCTCTTCTGGAATAGAAATATTCATATTTTGCTTTACCTTAACCTGGCAAGCTAAACGTGCACCACTTTTTAGTTCTTTTCTAGAAAAGTGTGGTAATTCTGTTGGCAAAGCTTCACCTCCACCTTCGTTTACATGACATTCGCATTGAATACATGTTCCACCCCCACCACAAGCGGATGGTAAGAAAATTTTGTTACTCCCTAAAGTTGATAACAACGTCTCTCCTGAAGCTACTTCAATTTCTCTTTCGCCATTAATCATAATGGTTACTGGACCCGATGGTGATAATTTCTGTTTTACAAACAATAGCAACGTTACCAATAACAGCGTTATTAATAAAAAGGCTGCAACTGTAGCGATCACTGTTCCTGAGGTTCCTGCGGCTAAAATCATATTATTTTATAGTTTTAGTATTATTTGCTATTTCTTCTTTTTTCACTTTTTCTTGTACTTTTTCGATAACAACTTCAGGCGCTACAGCTGGCTTCACTTCTTCGTCTCCACCCGTTAACATTCCACCAAAACTCATGAAACCGATGGCCATTAGTCCTGTAATAATAAACGTAATTCCTAAACCTCTTAATGCCGGTGGAACACTTGAATATCTGATTTTCTCACGAATTGCAGCAATAGCTAAAATTGCTAAAAACCAACCAATTCCAGAACCAACTCCATAAGTTAATGCCAAACCTAAAGAAGGAATTTCTCTAGATTGCATAAATAAACTTCCCCCTAAAATAGCACAGTTTACTGCTATTAAAGGTAAGAAAATACCGAGAGAATTATACAATGAAGGTGAGAATTTTTCAACAATTATTTCTACCAATTGTACCATAGTTGCTATGGTTGCAATAAACATAATAAAAGACAAGAAGCTTAAATCGTAATCTGCATATTCTGAACCTAACCAAACCAATGCACCGTCTTTTAATATATATTGATCTAACAACCAGTTTAAAGGCACAGTGACTGCTAATACAAAAATTACTGCAGCTCCTAAACCAACAGCAGTAGCCACTTTCTTAGATACCGCAAGGTAAGAACACATTCCTAAGAAGGTTGCAAATACCATGTTGTCTATAAATATCGACTTGAAAAATAATTCTATATGTTCCATATGTTTTTTAGTTTTCAGTATTCAGTTTCAGTATTCATTTTGCATCCAACTGCAAAATGAATACTGAAAACTGTTTACTTTTTCTAGTTTTCTTCTATTAATGATGTATTTCTGCTACGTTGTATCCAGATAAGAATACCAACTACAATTAATGCCATTGGAGATAATAACATAAATCCGTTATTCTCGTATCCTATTGCGTATAACCCTGTTTTTTCTATTGGATCTCCTAAAACTTTAAAACCTAATAAAGTACCAGAACCTAAAAGCTCTCTAAAGAAACCAACTGCGATTAAAATAACACCATATCCAACTGCATTTCCTATTCCATCTAAGAAAGCTCTCCAAGGTCCATTTCCTAAAGCAAAGGCTTCAAAACGACCCATGATAATACAGTTTGTAATAATTAACCCTACAAAAACCGAGAGTGTTTTACTTAATTCATAAGCAAATGCTTTTAGTACTAAATCTACAATAATTACTAAAGTAGCAACCACAATTAGCTGTACAATAATTCTAATTTTCGAAGGTATAATATTTCTCATTAAAGAAATAACTACGTTTCCTAAACCTAATACAAATAGCACAGATACTGCCATTACAATAGAAGCTTTTAATTCTGCTGTAATTGCTAAAGCAGAACAAATACCTAGTACTTGTATAGTAATTGGATTGTTATCTGCTAATGGGTCTGTAAGTAATGCTGCGTCTCTTTTTGATAAAAATCCCATAAATTATTTTTTTAAATTTTTAAAGTAAGGCACATATAATGATAAATCTTTCTTTATCATGGCAGAAACACCATCACCGGTAATTGTTGCACCAGCAATTGCGTCTACTTCGTAATCTGTTTTATCTTCATTAACTGCATCGTTATTCCCCTTTTTTACTGTAATTCCCTTGAATACTCCTGCTTCTGTCATTAGGTGTTCTCCAATAAAATCATCCATAAAATAACGTTGTTTTATATTGGCTCCTAAGCCTGGCGTTTCTCCTTTATGATCAAAATAAGCACCTTGTACTACCATATTTTCATCCATAGAAACATATCCCCAAATTGCATCCCAAAGACCTTTTCCTCTAATTGGTGCTACGTAAAATGTTTTACCTTCTTTTTCTCCAACAAATAACGGCAACTTTCTTACTTTACCATCTTTTGCATTTGCTTGTTGTTTTTTAACATCAATTAAATATGCATCTTGACTTTCAGAAATTTTATTTCCTTCTAAAACCAATTGTTTTTTGATGTATTTCTTAAATTCTGCACCTGCAACTTTTGTAGAAACAAAGTTTGCATTAGAGGCATCATTTTCATTTACACCCATCGCATACAGAATATTTTGTTGCTTTTCTATTCTCTCGTTTTCTTTGATTGCAGGCTTTAAAGACGATGCTAAAAAGGCTAACAAAGAACCAACAACGAATACCATTATTACAGCAAACATCATTGTATATCCATTACTATCTGTTCTCTTACTCATAATTAGGCAGTTTTAACTTTAGTACGATTTAATCTTTTCTTTACGTTTCCTTGAACCACATAATGGTCTATTGTTGGTGCAAACACATTCATTAACAAAATTGCTAAGAATACACCTTCTGGGTATGCTGGATTAAATACACGAATCATAATTGAAATAAAACCAATTAAGAAACCATAAATCCATTTTCCTTTATTTGTTTGTGAACCAGTAACCGGATCTGTAGCCATAAAAACAGCTCCAAATGCCAAACCACCAATTGTTAAGTGTTCCCACCAAACGGTATTCATTAAACCATAAAACTTGCTAGATTCTGTAATAATATCTGCGGCAACCACTTGGTTAAATATTAAACCCATAACCGCTGCCCCTACAAATGCTGAAAGTATAATTCTCCAACTTCCAATTTTTGTAAAAATTAAAATAGCAGCTCCTATCAATATTAAAAAGGTAGAAGTTTCTCCTACAGAACCCGGAATGAATCCCATAAACTTATCGAATGTAGAATATAATTCATTTGCTCTGTCACCGTAAGTAGTTACAATATCTGCAGCACCATTTGCGCCTTTAACGGTTAACTCTTGGCCAGATTTAGCATAGTACCCTAACATGGTTTCTCCAGAAATAGCATCTGCTTCATTCATGTTTACCGCATCGTATACCCAAACCTTATCTCCAGACATCCAAGTTGGATATGCAAAAAATAAGAATGCTCTAATGGTTAAAGCCGGATTTAAAATATTCATTCCTGTTCCTCCAAATACTTCTTTACCAATTACAACTCCAAAGACAACTGCAACTGACAACATCCACAATGGTGTATCTACAGGAACAATTAATGGAACTAACATTCCTGTTACTAAATATCCTTCTTCAACTTCGTGCCCTTTTATAACTGCAAAAATAAATTCTACTAAAAGACCAACTCCGTATGAAACAATTACTAATGGCAATACCTTTACAATTCCAATCCATAGATTGTCAAACGTAAAAAAATTAGCTAATACGTCTGCTCTTAAAGAGTTGTCGATAGCTGCGTAATGTTGATAACCTGCATTGAACATTCCAAAAAGTAAACAAGGTATTAAAGCCATAATTACAATATTCATTGTACGCTTTAAATCGTCTGCTGCCTTAATATGAGTTCCTCCTGCATGAGTAACTTCATTTGGTAAATATAAAAAAGTATGGATTGCGTTAAACGCAGGTGCCATTTTGGTTCCTTTATATTTCTCTTTTAAATTGTGTAAGTTTTGTTTTAAGCTCATAATCTTATCCTAATTCTTCTCTCATTAAATCTAAACCTTCGCGAATTATCTTTTGGTGAGGTTGTTTAGATACGCAAACAAATTCTGTTAAAGCAAAATCTTCTGGTGCAACTTCATAGCCTCCTAAAGCTTCCATTTCATCTAAATCTTTATACATAAATGCTTTTAATAATTGCATCGGATAAATATCTAAAGGAAACACCTCTTCATAAGAACCTGTCACTACAAAAGCTCTATGCTCACCGTTTGTATTGGTGTTTAAGTCATATTTTTTCTTTGGTGTTAACCAAGAAAAAGTCAATGCTCTAGAAGTAGATATTTTATTGAAAATTGGTTTATTCCATCCAAAAAATTCATAATCATCTCCTTCTGGTATTGCTGTTATTTGATTGTCATAATAACCCAAAAACTCTTCTGCTTTTACTTCCTTTCCAGAAAGTACGTTTCCGCTGATAATTCTTGTATTGTCTTCGTTTAGGTTATTTGCAGTTACATCTGCAATTGCAGCTCCTGAGATTGCAGTTACATATGCTGGCTTACTAAACTGAGAACCTGTTAAAGCAATTGTTCTGCTCACATTTAGTTTTCCAGTTAAAAGCAACTCACCAATAACCACTAAATCTTGTGGTGTAATTACCCAAACAACTTCACCTTTATTAATAGGGTCTAATTTTGCTATTTGCGTACCTACATTTCCTGATGGATGTGGCCCTGAAACCTTGTGTAATTCTATTCCTTTTAAATTAGCCAAAGGAGAAGTAGTATTTGCCCCAACCGAGACATGCACTAAACCTTCTGTTAATTTAGAAACAGCTGTTATTGCCGCTTGCAATTCTGCTTCCTTTCCTGCTAAAGTATATTCTAAATCAGCTGCTAAAGGTGCACTTGCATAGGCAGAAATAAAAATTGCTTTTGGTGCTTGATTCGGATTTGCAACAACATCATATGGACGTTGCTTTACAAATGGCCAACAACCTGAAGCAAATAAATGATTCTTAACCTCTTCTGCAGACATTGCATCTGCATCTTTAGCTCCAAAATCTTTATAAACTTGCGTTGCATCTGCCGCAATTTTTACTGCTAATACTTTTCTTCTTGCTCCGCGTATTACCTCTGTAACTTTACCAGAAACAGGACTTGGAAATAAAATGCGCTCGTCACTTTTTGAATAAAAAAGTGTGTCTCCTGCTTTTACCTCTGCTCCTTCTTTAGCTACAAGTTTAGGCGTAATTCCGTGAAAATCTTCTGGCTTCACCGCATAAACACTACTTTGAGAACTGTTAGTAGTCTTTTTTTCTGCAACGCCAACAAGCTTAATATCTAAGCCTTTTTTAATACGAATGTCTTTTGACATAGTAAATTGTAATGTTTAGTTATCTAAAAAAATCATGCAAATTTAAAGATTTTGTGAATGAAGACTGATATAATTAACACTTAATATTCGTTAAATTTACTTATTTATATCTATTCTAAATAGTTTTATTTTGGAAAGCAAAACACCATTTTCCAAAAAAAATAATACGAATTACTAAAGCCTTAGAAATGATCTCTAAAAAAATCATATTCTTTGAATTTAAGTACATTTTATCTTGAATAATTAATTTATAATATAAACAGTTATCTTATTTGTAAAGAACTATGTATCTATTAATTTTCCTATTTTTGATAAATATCTATAACGAAAAAATGCAAAAAAAAATAACTTGGCTTTTATTGCTTTTAATTACTTCTTTAAATGCACAAAATATAAAGTCCATTCAACTAAGACCACTGCAAGAAAATACATTTTCTTCTATAGTGCCTTTAGGTAGCCTCTTAAAGTTATCTTTTGATGATTTAGATGCAGATAGCAAAGAATACCAATATAAAATAGAACACATGACACATGATTGGCAAAAAAGCAGGTTGCTTTCGAGTCAGTTTATAAATGGTTTTGACCAAAACACTATTATTAATGTTACCAATTCTTTTAACACACTGCAAAATTATAGTCATTATTCTGTTAGAATACCAAATATAAATACTGTAATTACCAAAAGCGGCAATTATCTTTTATCTGTTTTAAACATCTATGATGATGTTGTGTTCACAAGAAGATTTGTATTGTATGAAAAAAAGACAACAATAGGAGTTGCTGTAGATAGAAGTAGAAATATAAAAACAGTAAAAACACAACAAACCGTTCAGTTCTCCATAAATCACCCAAGTATTAGAATAAACAATCCAAGCCAAGAAATACATGTTGCTATTATTAAAAATAATAATTGGAATGAAATTATAAACAACATACAACCTACTTTTTTTAAACCTAATCAACTTTTATATACGTACACAAATAAGACAAATTTTTGGGGAGGAAATGAATATCTAAATTTTGACAGTAAAATTATTAGAAATAAAAGTTTAAACATTGTAAAAATAACAAAAGAAGATGTTTACAACCATTATCTATACCCGTTTACCTTTAATAAGTTTGCTAAATACACGTATAGTCCCGATATTAATGGCCAATTTGCAATAAGAACATTAGAAGGTAATGATAACAATACAGAAGCTGATTATGCCTTAATGCATTTCACCATAGAAGTAAACGCACCGTTTAAAGAAAAAGAAGTATACGTTTATGGTGCTTTTAATGACTTTTTTATTTCTAACGAAAACAAGATGCATTATAACCCTGAAAACCAAACATATACTGCACAAATATTACTAAAACAAGGGTTTTATAATTATACTTTTGTTACCATTGGCAAGGACAATGTTATAAATACAAATGAAATTACTGGTACTTTTTTCCAAACTGAGAATGAGTATACGGTACTTGTATATTATAAACCTAATGGTGGTTTATATGACCGTGTTATTGGCATTGGACAAGGATATTTCAATCAAAATAGATAATTAGAAATTTGATTTGTAAATACAAATCAAAAAAGCTATATTTACTTACGTATGATTCAACAAATTACTAAAGGCATAAAAATATCTGTAGAAACAAACTATAACGGCAACAGTTATAGGAATAATAAACTGTACTATATTTTTACCTATACCATCTCAATAGAGAACAGAAGTTTAGAAACCGTGAAGTTAACGGATAGATTCTGGACAATTTATGACTCTTTAAACGGAACAGAAATTGTAAGTGGAGAGGGTGTTGTTGGCCAAACACCAACCTTATTACCAGATGATAATTATACGTACAAATCTGGTTGTTTTTTAGAATCTAACCTCGGTGCAATGAAAGGTTTTTATACAATGATAAATTTAGAAACCTACGAACAATTTAAAGTGTATATACCTACTTTTCAATTATCAATCCCGGTCTTATTAAACTAGAAAAAACACAAATAATAACTGACTTTTAAACAGTTACTAGAATTAAAAAACTTTAATATTTTACAATTCTATTAAATTTATTATGAATTATCTTTAGGATACTTATTGAAAAATAAAGTCACTTTTTAATAAAATTCATTACTTTTGTGCAACTTCGGGATGATTTCTTTCCCACGCTGAATTTTCGGATCTTCGAAAGGATAAAGGTAGAACAGGAATGGTTATTTAATTATAAACATTTAAAACGATTACAAAATGGCAAGAGGATTTTTTAATGTTCCAAAAGCAGTGAACGAACCCGTAAAAGGATATGCTCCAGGTTCTCCAGAAAGAGAAGAAGTATTAGCTACCTATAAAGCAATGTTTAACAGCAATATTGATGTGCCAATGCATATTAATGGAAAAGAAGTTAGAACAGGAAATACAAAAAATATTACACCTCCTCATGATCACAAACATGTAGTTGGACAATACCATACTGCAGACAAAAAACATATAGATGAAGCAATTGCAACAGCCTTGGCTGCAAGAGAGGCTTGGTCTAGCGTTTCTTGGATGGAACGTGCTTCTATCTTTTTAAAAGCTGCTGAATTATTAGCAGGACCTTATAGAGCTAGAATGAATGCTGCAACAATGCTTGCACAATCTAAAAACGTATTTCAAGCAGAAATTGACGCTGCGTGTGAAATGATAGATTTCTTTAAATTTAACGTAGAGTATATGACTGATATCTTTAAGGATCAGCCAGCATCTTCACCAGGAGTTTGGAACAGAGTTGAATACAGGCCTTTAGAAGGTTTTGTATATGCAATTTCTCCTTTTAACTTTACCTCTATTGCTGCAAACTTACCGGCATCTGCTGCTTTAATGGGAAATGTTGTTGTTTGGAAGCCTTCAGATCATCAAGCATATTCTGCACAAGTAATTGTAGATTTATTTAAAGAAGCTGGTTTACCAGATGGTGTTATAAATGTAGTTTACGGAGATCCTGTTATGATTTCTGATACCGTACTAGCGTCTCCAGATTTCTCTGGATTACACTTTACAGGTTCTACTCATGTTTTTAAAGAATTATGGAAACAAATTGGAAATAATATTCACACCTATAAAACATACCCAAGAATTGTTGGAGAGACTGGTGGAAAAGATTTTATCTGGGTACACAATTCATCAAACCCTTTGCAAGTTGCTACGGCAATGACAAGAGGAGCTTTTGAGTACCAAGGGCAAAAATGTTCTGCCGCTTCGCGTTCTTACATTCCTGCATCACTTTGGCCAGAAGTTAAGAAACATTTAATTGCACAAGCAAGTGAATTAAAAATGGGCTCTCCAGAAGACACTTCAAACTTTGTAAATGCAGTTATTCACGAAGGTTCTTTTGATAAAATTGCAAGCTATATAGATGCTGCAAAAACAGATACAGACGCAGAAATTATTATTGGTGGAAATCATGATAAGTCTGTTGGTTACTTTATAGAACCTACTGTAATTGTAAGTAATTCTCCAAAGTACGCAACAATGTGTACAGAGTTATTTGGCCCTGTAATGACTGTGTATGTATATGAAGATGCAGATTGGGAAGCTTCTTTAAAGTTAGTTGATGAAGCTACAGAGTATGCATTAACGGGAGCTATCTTTTCTAAAGATAGATATATTGTTGAACAAGCTTCTAAAGCGTTAGAAAATGCGGCAGGAAACTTTTATATTAATGATAAGCCTTCTGGTGCAGTTGTTGGTCAGCAACCATTTGGTGGAGCGAGAGCTTCTGGTACAAATGACAAAGCTGGTTCTGCACAAAACTTATTACGTTGGACTTCTGTTAGATTGATCAAAGAAACTTTTATTTCTCCTGTAGATTATAAATATCCTTTTTTAGGATAAATCATAAATTATTTTAAAAAAACCGTATCAAAATTGATACGGTTTTTTTATGCTCTATAATTAAAAAATTATCTTTGGAAACTATCTAGAAAATAGCTCATCTAAATAATAAGAGGTTTTTTATTATATTTGAATTGCAAAAAACTCTAATTATTGAAAGATATTTTATTTTTTATCGCATTATTTTTAGCTGTACAAAGTTTCTCTCAAACAACCAAAAAATCTGTATTTGTTAACTATATAGAAAAACCAATCATTTTAGATGCAAATCTTAATGAAAGGGCATGGCAAAATAGTAAAGGAGCCTCCGGTTTTTGGCAATATTTCCCTTTAGATACCGTACAAGCAAAACAACAAGCTACTATTAAATTTCTTTTTGATGATGACAATCTGTATGTTGGTATAAAAGTAAATTCATTGGCTAATGATTTTATAATTCCTTCGCTTAGAAGAGATTTTCGTGCCGGTGGCAGTGACAATATCACGTTACTTTTTGATACATTTAATGACGGTACAAATGCCTTTATTTTTGGCACAAACCCCTACGGAATAAAAAGAGAAATGCTGCTTTCTGGCGGTGGCTCTGAATTAAGAGGTTTTACAATGGCCTGGGATACTAAATGGAAATGTAAGACAGCCATAAAAGAAGATCACTATATCGCTGAGATGATTATTCCTTTATCTGCTTTTAAATATAGAGAAGGTGAGACAAAATGGAGGTTTAACAGTTACCAATTTGATACACAAGATAATGAAAGAAATACGTGGGTAAATATACCTCAAAATCAATTTATATTTAACTTAGCGTATATGGGTGAAATGATTTTTCAAAAGCCCTTAGGTAAATCTAAAACTCCTGTTTCTATAATACCATATGTAAATACAATTACATCCAAAGATTTTGAAAATGATATTTCACAAACAGATATAAAATTTGGCGGAGATGTAAAGTTTACCATTGGAAATAGCTTAAATTTAGATTTAACTATAAATCCAGATTTTTCTCAAGTAGAAGTAGACCAGCAAGTCACAAACCTTACTCGTTTTGAAATATCATTACCCGAAAGAAGACAGTTTTTCATTGAGAATAGTGATCTTTTTGCAGATTTTGGTAATAACAGAGATTCTAATCCTTTTTTCTCCAGAAGAATAGGTATTGCAAAAGATGCTAATGGCAATACTATAGAGAATAATATTATTGGAGGAGTAAGACTAAGTGGTAAAGTAAACAACAATTTAAGAGTTGGTTTATTAACAATGCAAACCGCAGAAGATATTAAAAATGAAATTCCTACTGTAAATAATGCGGTTATTACGCTTCAGCAAAAAGTGTTTAAGAGATCTAATATTAGCATAATGTTTATTAACAAGCAGGCTACAAAAGAATATGATTTTCTTGCAGACGAAGATAAATACAATAGAATTATTGGTTTAGATTATCGAATGGCATCTGAAGACAATACTTGGGTAGGGAAATATTTCTTACATAAATCTTTCTCTCCAGATATAAAAGATAAAAATTATTCTGCCGGCTTTTCTACTCAGTATTTTAATAGAGATTTTAATGTAAGATTAAGTGGTGTTTATGTTGGAGATAATTATGAGTCTGATTTAGGCTTTCTTAGAAGAACAGATATTTTTAAAATTACACCTAAAATAGAACGTACTTTTTGGCCAATGGAAAGTACAATTCAGAAACATAGTTTTTCTGTAACTCCAATTTTTATTTGGAAACCAGATTTAAATTTTAAAAACTCTGATTATGCAGTAATCAGCAGATGGCAGGCAAATTTTAAAAACACAGGAGAATTCACAGCAGAAATGTACAATCGTTTTACGTATCTTTTTAGTGCGTTTGACCCTACAGGAACAGATGGGGCAATCGCTTTACCCATAGACAGTAGCTATAAATACACCACGGTTAGTTTAGGGTACAGGTCAGATAAAAGAAAAACGCTCTCTTATCAAATAGAACCATCCATAGGAACTTTTTTTAACGGTAAAAAATATTCTTTTGAAGCTAATTTAGCGTGGAGAATTCAACCTAAATTTTCAGGATCGCTTCAAGTTAATTATGATAAAATAAACCTTCCAAACCCTTATCCAGATGCTTCTATTTGGTTAATTGGACCTAAAGTAGACCTTACTTTTAACAAAAGTATCTTCTGGTCTGCATTTATTCAATATAGTAGTCAGCAAAAAAACATAGGTATTAACACAAGGTTACAGTGGCGTTTTGCCCCGCTTTCCGATCTTTTTATCGTATACAATGACAATTACTTTTCTAATGGTTTTGCTCCTAGGTTTAAATCCTTGAATTTAAAATTAACCTATTGGTTAAATATTTAGTTTATTTAATTATTAATTTTCTAGTAGTTTGCAATGCACCATTAATTACTTTTAACAAGTAAAGACCAGAAGAAGCTTCTTTAAAAAGTATACTTTCAGAGAAATTTGCAACTGTATTGTAATAATTTTTCTCATCAATCAATCTTCCTCTTACGTCATATAACTGCACTGAGACTTTATCGGTGTTTACTAATGTCAAGTTTAGTTTAAATTCTCCTTTTGTTGGGTTTGGATATAAATTAAATCCCTCAAAAGCAATATCCTCTATCGAAGCTGTATTGTCAATAATTGTAATAGAATAATCTTCTGTTTCTCCCCATTCTGTTAAATGGTCTGCATCACATGGCCCATCACCATAATTATTATTTGGGTCGTCATATTCTATTAAAACACGCATTCTTGTTTTTCCAAATTGCGCATCTAAAGGCACTTTTATAGAAAGTGTTGCAGTTGAAACATCATCTAACTTCGAGCCTAAGTCATATCTTTCGGTATCTTTATCAAATACAAAATCTTGATTCCAATCGATAAAAACATAACAATGATCTTGATACCCTCCGGTATCAAATGTTACACTTACCGTATAGCTGATTTCTCTTAAAACGTCTGTATTTATATCTGTAAAATCTTCATAACCTCCAGAAGTATTATTGCCAGAATCGTTATTAATTGCATTGAATGTAACATTTGTTATGTGCTCCGTTCCTCCTGCTTCATCTGTAAATGTTGAAGTACAATAAGAAGGTATCTCAGTTGTAAAACTAAATGAACTTGAGAAAGACCCTTCGTTACAACTATTTTTAGCTTTTACCCTCCAATAATACGTTGTATTTCCATCTAAGTTAATTAAATTAAATGCATTTGTAGTTGGCTCTCCAATAGCAATAACCTCTGTAAATGCGTCATCATTTGCGATTTCAACAACATAAAAACTTGCATTTGTTTCCGCTTCCCAGATTAATGTATCTGATAAGGAAATACCTGTTGCTCCATCCGTCGGAGATACTAATATTACTGTCTCTAAATCTGAATCTGTGATGCCTAATTTAACAACTATATTTTGATTTACACTTGTACTATTTCCTTCAATATTTATAGTATAATCTTGCGCTATGATGCCGTCTAAATTAGAAATTGACATTATAACATTACCATCTTCATTAATCGTTGAAGGGCTAAATGTAACTGAAGAACCTTCAGGTTGACCTGTTGTTGCAAAAGAAACAGTTTCCATAAAACCATTGATGAAATCTAAATTCAACGTGTAATCTACCGTTTGATTTATTGTATTACATGCAGACAAGTCTCCACTATTATTTTTTAGAATAAAAGAGGGTACTGTAGATTGAATTTCAAAATTTACGGTATTTATATTATAGAAAATATTATCTACCGCTTCTATCATAATTCTTGCCTGTGTAGTCACATTATTTGGTACAATTACCACCTCTGAACCATCATTTACTGTATTAGCACTTAATACTATCGGAAAAGTTAATCCCCCATCTTCAGATAATTTAATAGTTACATTCTGACAATTTATAGGTGCTATGTCAGATGTTCCTTTACTCCAAGTAATCGTTTGAGAGCTTCCTGCATCCCAAATTATTGGTATATTTTGAGAGGTAACATTGAAAGCTTCTGCATCTTCTACAGTAACCAACATATCGTCTCTAGAAGTTCCTCCACCGTTATTGTAATTATCTCTAACTAATAGAGAAAAATTTAAATCTCTAGCGATGCTTGGCAACACCTCCCATTCGGAGGAAGTGTCACCAGCGAGCACAGTTGTTAGTGCCGGCATATATCTATTTGGTGAAATAGTAGACGGTAAAGATCTAAACATTGGTCCACCTGTATTATTTGACAAAGGAGGCATTGTTGCTGCTTCATTATCTATTTGTTCCCAATTATACGTCAAAGCAGAGGTACCATCTACATCTGTAGCACTTCCTTTTAAAATAAAAGGTGTAGCTTTTGGAATACTATAATTTATACCAGCATCTGCTAACGGAATATTATTACCATTACTTATCGGAGTAGCACAACTTCCAGAAGTAGCTATAATTACCTGCATCTGAGCAATACTTACTGCATGAAAATAAGCATCGCTTATACTTTGTACATTTGGAGAACAAATACCTGCATATCCCATTATAGTTGAAGCACTTCCTGGTTCTACAGCGGTAGAGTTTGTTCTATAACAGTCATTATTTTGCGTATGTGTAGCACCAAATTGATGTCCCATTTCATGAGCAACATAATCAATGTCATAAGGATCTCCAATAGGAGAACTCCTTCCAGTAACGCCTCTTGCTTTTTGTCCCGTTCTACAAACTACTCCCAAACTAGCTAAACCAGATCCATCAATACTAAAAATATGACCGATGTCGTAATTTGCTGTTCCTATTTGACTATCTGCAATCGTTTGTACCTCACCAATCATTGCATTTGGGTCACCGTCTGTAATACCATCTGTAGCTGCATCTAAAAAAATTACGTCATCATTATTGCCTACAATTACCATAGTAACTGCTAAGTCTTTTTCAAACACACCGTTAACCCTTGTCATTGATGTATTCATTGCAGATAAAACAGCTTCTTTTTTTGTAGCTTCGTTAGCACTTGTTGGTATACTCTGATTATTCAGATGGAATTGAGCATACTCGCCACTACAAACCAATGCAAGTCTAAACGTTCTAAGGTTCCCATCAGTTAAAATTTTAGACTGAATATTTGTAAATTTTTGAACTTTTGTAGTTTCTTCAATTTTACACTTAAAATTAACATCCTCTTCTTTTAAATCTGATGTTTTATAAACTATGTAATCTTTATTATCTCTAGAGTAAGGATCTATATATATTGTTTTACCGTTCGGTGAAAAAACTACTGCATGAAAACCATCTAACCCTAAACTAATCTTAGCATATGAATTAGCATTATCAATACCTACCGCTGTATATGATTTTATATTAGGAAACTTATCTGCTAAAGGTTTTTCGAAAATTGAAGACTCTCTGATTTTAAAAGCCTCTAAACCCCCTGCCGAATTTGGTAATATTATTATTTTACTAAAAGATTTAGAATAGATATTTAAACTATTTCTAATCTCATCAACATCTAACTCATAAAGAGAATGTTTTGTTGGGAAGTTTTTAAAACTTCTTATTTCTTTTTTTTGAGCGTCATATACTTCTTTACTAATTTTCTTCCATAAATCCTGACTACTAGTGTTTAAAGTAAAAAAAAATAGCAAAACCAATAAAAAAAAAGAATTACATTTAGTTTTCATAAAAAAAATTAAGGAATATAAGGTCTTCAAATATACCAAAATTTTTATATTTGTATTCGCTCATATGAACAAAAAAATACTACTTAAAGACTTAAAGGTTAAGGATTATAAAGAAACTTGGGACTATCAAACAGCATTACTTCAAGAAATTGTAGATGTAAAAATTGGTAATCGAAGAAAGGACCTTAGCATAGAAACAGATAATCATCTTTTGTTTGTTGAGCATCCGCATGTATATACTTTGGGTAAAAGTGGTGATTTAAGCAACCTATTACTAAACGAAAAGCAACTCGAAGAAAAAGGGGCAACTTTTTACAAAATAAATCGTGGTGGTGATATTACTTACCACGGCCCTGGTCAGATTGTTGGGTATCCAATTTTAGATTTAGAAAATTTCTTTACAGATATTCACAAATACTTGCGGTTACTCGAGGAGTCTATAATTTTAACCATTGCAGAATACGGTTTAAAAGGTGAGAGAAGTGGTGGAGAAACGGGTGTTTGGCTAGATGTTGGCACTCCTTTTGCTCGCAAGATTTGCGCCTTAGGCATACGCTCTTCAAGGTGGGTAACAATGCATGGTTTTGCTTTAAACGTAAACACTAATTTAGGCTACTTCGACCACATTATTCCGTGTGGTATTCGAGGAAAAGCGGTAGCATCTATGGAAGCTGAATTGGGCAAAACGCTAGATTTAGAAGAAGTAAAAGGGAAAATTTTAAAACATTTTAAAGTGCTTTTTGAGGTTGAAGAGTTTGTGATTAATAGTTAATAAAAAAATAAACTAAAATCTAAATTACTTTTCTTCGTTAAAATATACTTTATAAAACTTCATTTTTTTCTCTTCATCATACCCTCTCTCCAAATATTCTGAAGCTGCTTCTGGTGCGTCTACATCCAATTTAATACTAATATTTGTATCTAATTTTATTTCTGTTTTTAGTTTGTTTTTTTCTTTCTTTAGCACCACTCCAGAAACATCAAAATTATTTCTAATTAAAACATCATTTAAAGTTTCGAAGTGTTTTTTATACTCATCAAACTGTTCTTTATGTTTTTCTTCCTCAAAAACTTCATCCTTAAAAGTAGCATAATCTACAGATTCGTTTTCTTTAAAATAATCTACTGTATTTGCAAGAAAATTACCTTGTTGCTGCATTCCTAATTCTGGTTTAATAACCTCTTCAGAAAATTCTTTACACATTTCTAAGTAACTCTGCGTATGTGAATTATGGTCATCTGCAAGCTTTACCCCTAAGAAATACTTACTCCAATATTGTGCGTCATAATTATTATTATCTACAGATAAGACAACGGTACCTTCTGTGTCTGATGTATTTAAAATCAAACAACCCTTGTCTATTTTTTTTGTTGAAATTCCTTTTTGAACCACCACATCAAAACTTTGATTGTCGTCTAAATACGTTTGAAAAAAATCAACTTTATTCTCAATTTTAAAAATACCAATGGCCTCCGTTAAGACGTCTTTATACTCTATCCCTTCAATAAATACAATTAGTACATCTCCTGTTTTTATTTGTGCAGAATTAGATTGTTCAAATAAATGGTTTACAATGTTTTTAGAGTACTCAACAAAAGAACTTTTTTCTTTAAAAATTTCTGAAGCATAGTTATTTAGCTCGTTTAATCGGACGTCTGCATGATGAGAAAAACGATAACTCTGCGTTAAAGCACCAAATGGTTTTAGTAAAAAATTTTTCATTAAATCGTAACTTTCTTGATCAAAACGAATTAACTCATCTGAAAAAACATTTTGCCCGCTGTTAAATTTATTAGCTACTTTATGAAGAATACATTTGGTAATTTCTGCGCGTGTTTTTTTAATCATCGTCTAAATTTAGAACGTAAAAATAGAAAAAGTTTATGTATGATTTAAATATAAATGAGGATTCTATTTAAATAAAATTCAAATGGGTTTGCACAAGTTGTAACTGAAAAAATACTTTTAAACTTATATTTTCAACTTTATTTGCTCTGGCAATAACCTAAAGGTTTTTCTGTGATAGTCTGTTGCACCAAATGCTCTAATAGCATTTCTGTGCTCTTTAGTAGGATACCCTTTATTCTTTGCCCAATTATACATTGGAAATTCTTTATGAATCTTCGCCATATAAATATCTCTATACGTCTTTGCCAATACCGATGCAGCCGCAATACTTAAATATTTAGCATCTCCTTTTACAATGGTTTCATGCGGAATTTCTTTATAACCTCTAAATTTATTACCATCTACAATAATAAATTCTGGGGTAATTTTTAAAGCGGCAATAGCACGATGCATTCCTGTAATAGATGCTTGCAATACATTCATTTCATCTACTTCTTGCTGCCAAACAAAAGAAACTGAATACGCTAATGCATGTGCTTCAATAAATGGTTTTACTTCTTCTCTTTTTTTTTCTGATAGTTGTTTAGAGTCATTTAAAAAAGGATGTGTAAAATCTTCTGGCAATATAACAGCTGCAGCTACCACTGGCCCAGACAAACATCCTCGGCCCGCTTCATCTGTACCTGCCTCTAGAGAAAACCCACTGTAATTTAGTTGTAACATACCTACAAAGAAAAGAAAAATTCTATTAGATATCCGTTCAAAAATAAAGAAGAAAAAAGAACTTTTATAATTAATGTTTTTCAAGATAATTATTCGCTGTTATTTTCGTTTAATTATTTTACATTTGTTGACGAAGAATTTCTATATGAAAAGTAATATACTACTAGCATTATTAATTAGCCTTTTTATATCAACTGGCTTGTTTTCGCAAAGAGATCTAAAGCTTAATCAATTAAAACAGTATTCAAATAAACAATCAGATTCTATAAATACTTCTAGCAGCACTACGGTTACTTTATCTGGCAAAACGAAGTATACAGATTATAAAATTATTTCACACAAAAGAGATACAACCTATATAGATACTACGCTTACACTTCAAAAAGAATATAAGTTTAATTATCTAAGAAAAGATTTATTCGAATTTTTAGAATTTCATAATCAAGGACAAGCAGTAAATAATTTAGGGTACAGTTTTAACAATGTATATAGATTTCCAGATATTGGTTTTTCTGCAAAACAGGCAAGTTATTTTAATATTGATGACATTGACTATTTCGAGGTGCCAACACCAACTACAGAAATACTTTATAGAACTGGCTTACAACAGGGGCAAGTGCTAGATGCATTGTTCACCTTAAACTTTTCTAAAAGATTAAATGTTTCTCTTTCTTATAAAGGGTTGCGTTCTTTAGGAGCATATAGACGAGCTTTGGTAAGTAATGGTAATTTTAGAGGGACTTTTCAGTACCGCACTAAAAAGAATCAATATCAAATAAAAGGTCATTTAACCTCTCAGGACTTCTTTCACCAAGAAAACGGTGGTTTAACTGCAGAATCTCTTGTGAATTTTATAGAAGATGATCCTAATTTTACCACAAGAGCTCGTTTAGATGTAAATTTAACAGATTCTGAGAGTCAGTTTGATGGCAGTAGAGTTTATATAGAACAAAGTTATAAGCTACTTTCTAGTATAGATTCTATTAACAATAAAGATTTTAGCAATCTCAAAGTTGGTCATGTACTTACAAATGAAAATAAAACATATGAATTTATTCAAGGTAGTTTAACACCTGATTTTTTTGGAACAGCAAATTCCTCTAAAACAATAGATAAAAAAGCAACAAGTAAGATTACGAGTAACGAATTAAACTTAGAGTTCAATTCTAAATATGTTTTAGGAAAATTTAAAGCGAAAACAAATTTTACGAACTATTCTTATGGTTATGATACGATTCTGAACAGTAACAGTTCGGTAAATAGATTAAAACTAGAAGGAAATGCGATTTCTTTTGGTGCAGATTGGAATGCTAAGATTAAAAACTTTCAACTAAATGCAGATGCCAGTATAACTCCTGGTAATGGCAGACTCTCTGGAAACTTCTTAAAAGGAGAAGCTGTTTATGAAAAAGATAGTGTTTTTAGTGTAAAAGGAACGTTATTACTAAGTTCTAAATCCCCAAACTTTAATACGCTATTACACCAAAGTGAATATGATGCCTATAATTGGCAAAACGATTTTAGTAATGTAAACACAAGAGATATTGGTTTTGATTTAAAATCGAAGTGGTTAAATGCTTCTTTAAACTTTACCAATTTAGACAATTATACGTATTTTGATGAAGAAAGCAAACCTCAACAATTTGCAAATCAAATTACCTACTTAAAGGTAAAAGCAAACAGAGAATTTAAACTTGGGAAGTTTGCTTTAGATAACACGTTCATGTATCAAAATGTAAGTAGCGGAAGTTCTGTATTTAGAGTGCCAGAATTTGTAACAAGAAATACGTTTTACTACACAGATTATTGGTTTAAAGGAAAACCGATGTTGGTAAATATTGGGGTTACTTTTAAGTATTTTACAAAGTACAATGTAAATGCCTACAATCCACTTTTAGCAGAGTTTAGACTTCAGAATGATGAGCAAATAGGTTTTCCTACCATTGATGTTTTCTTTAATGCACAAGTGCGAAGAACACGTTTGTATTTTAAAGTAGACAATGCTACCTCTAGTCTTACTGATAAAAATTACTTTTCTGCCCCTAATTATCCATATAGAGATTTAACCATTCGTTTTGGACTGGTTTGGAATTGGTTTATATAGCCCAAGTTTATTTAACCTATATAAGTAAAAGCTAGACTTAGCACCTTTAGATACTTTTTATATTTGAGATAAATTAAAATAACCTAAAAGTAAGAATACTTTTACTGCAAAAACGGAATGTAATTTATTTGATGTATTATTCTTTTGACTGTCTTTTATTTTTTAATTAGCTGTCTAATTTTAATATTTAAAGCAGCAAATAACAAAGTTGTAAACGGACTTAAATAATTAAATATAGCATACACAAAATAGTCTGTAACATCTACTCCCAAAACACTAGATTGGTATGCACCACAAGTATTCCAAGGAATTAAAACCGAAGTTACCGTACCAGAATCTTCTAATGTTCTACTTAAATTTTCTGGTGCTAAACCTTTATCTTCATAAGCTTTTTTAAACATTTTCCCAGGAATTACCAATGCTAAATATTGGTCGGACGCTATCGCATTTAATCCTAAACAACTTACAACGGTACTTGCAAATAAACCAAAAACGGAAGTTGCTACAGATAACAAACTTTTTGTAATTTTTGCCAATGCCCCAATTGCATCCATCACTCCGCCAAAGACCATGGCACAAGTAATTAATAAAATTGTCCAAATCATCCCATTCATTCCGCCCGAAGAAAATAATTCTGATAATTTATCATTGTCTGTGTCTATGTTTGTATCTATTAATACCGAATTAATTATTGCCTCAAATTTAGAATCTGACAAATTTGCTAAAACATCACTTTGAAAAATAAACGCAAAAACTGCTGCTAAAACAACACCGGTTCCTAAAGCAATTAGTGGTTTTGTTTTCATTAAAATCATTGCAATTACAATTCCTGGAACTAAAAATAACCAAAGAGAAATGTGAAATGTATTGTCTATAGAAGCTAATAAATTACTAATATCTGCACTACCAGAAGTATCAATTGTTCCGCTTAAAATAGCAAAAACAACCAAGGTTACTAAAATTGTTGGCACTGTTGTGAAAGACATGTATTTTATGTGGGTAAACAAATCTGTACCTGCCATTGCGGGTGCCAAATTTGTAGTATCTGAAAGTGGTGACATTTTATCTCCAAAATAAGCTCCAGAAATCACTGCTCCAGCAATCATTCCTGTAGGAATGCCTAATGCACTTCCAATACCGACCAAAGCAATACCAACGGTTGCAGAAGTGGTCCAAGAGCTTCCTGTTGCAATCGAAATAATAGCTGCTATAATTACAGAGGCTGGTAAAAATATTTCGGGACTTAAAACTTGTAACCCGTAATAAACCATTGCAGGTATAATACCACTAACCAACCATGTTCCGGCCAAAGCACCCACTAAAAACAAAATCATTATGGGAACAAAAACACTTTTCCAGTTTTCCCAAACTTCGGCAACCATACTAGCAAACGATACTTTATTAAAAAATCCAACAACAGCTGCCACGATACCTCCCATGATTAAAATATACTGATTGGTATATGCACCAAACCATTCTTGGCCTTCTACAAAAAAGATGTTATATGCCAACAAACACATTAAAATTACTACTGGAATTAATGATTCCAATAAGTTCAACTCTTTGTTGTCTATAATTTTTTGATCTTTAATATGTACTTCTGAAAGATTTTTATCGTCTTGCATTGTATCCGTTTTTTTGATTTGGTAATGTTACGCTTTTAGAAGAAGTTATGCAAATTGAATTGCTTGTCTTACTTTTGTTTTATGGACTTATTAACCCAAATTGTTTTGGGTGCTGCTTGTGGTGAAATTGCACTTGGTAAAAAGATTGGAAACAAAGCTTTATTATTTGGAGCCATTGGCGGCATCATAAAAGATTTAGATGTTTTTACTGGCAAGTTATTATAGACTAATGAAATTCAGGCAGTGGCTTTTCATCCGGGTTTTATGCATTCTTTATTGTTTGTAGTGCTTACTGCTTTTCTTTTTGACTGGTTTGTTTATAAGTTCTAAAATACTGGTACAAGAAGAGAAACTACCTATATTCTAAAAATATATGAGGTGCTTGTAAATTTTCACCTCATACACTTCAACTTAAATTCTAAATTGAAAACACTACAAAACTCCAACTTCAAGCATACATGTTTTCATTAACTTATAAGTTCTTTCAATATCATTATCTAAACCAATAGAAAAACGAATTAAACCTTCTGAAAGTCCCATTTCTTTTCGTTCATCTTCTGGTATTTCTGAAGATGTAGAAGTTCCTGGTGCTGAAAATAATGTTTTATAAAACCCTAGACTTACCGCTAAATAGCCTATATTTTTTTCTTGCATTAATTCCATTAATGCATTTGCTTTCTCTAAAGAACCAGCATCTACTGTAAGCATTCCTCCAAAACCGTATGCTACATTCATCATGGTTTTAAAAAGTGAATGGGAAGGATGTGATTCCAATCCTGGATAGACTGTTTTTAAACCATCTTTCTCAAATTTATTTGCTAAAAAAGCAGCATTCATACTATGCTGTTTTATACGAATATGTAATGTTCTCATGTTCTTTAAAATCGATGAAGAACGCAAAGAATCCATAGAGGTACCTAATAACATGCTTGCCCCATCAATCACACTTTTTAATGAATTAACAAATTCTGAAGTTCCACAAACAACACCTCCCATTGAATCTGAAGAGCCATTGATGAATTTTGTTAAACTATGTATTACGATATCTGCCCCTAACTGTGCTGGCGAAATTGATAAAGGAGAAAACGTATTATCTACGATTAACTTTAAATTATATTTTTTTGCTAAAACCGATAATGCCTTTATATCTGCCACTTCTAATAACGGGTTACTTACAGACTCACAATAAATTATTTTAGTAGTTGATGTAATTGCTGCCTCAACTGCACGTAATTTTGTAATATCTACAAACGTAGTTTCAATGCCCATTCTAGGTGTAAAATTCTTTAAAAAAGCATAAGTACCGCCATAAATTGTTCTGCTAGAAACCACATGATCTCCATGACCACAAATTTGTAAAATTGTTGGTGTAATTGCTCCCATTCCGGAACTAGCAACATTTGCTGCTTCTGTGCCTTCCATTGCGGCTAAAGCTTCCCCAAGATATAAATTTGAAGGTGTAGAATGCCGTGAATATAAATAACACCCATCAGTATTCCCTTCAAAGGTATCGAGCATTGTTTTTGCCGATATAAAGGTATAAGTAGATGAATCTGAAATTGATGGATTTACCCCACCGAATTCCCCAAAATACTGTAAATCTTGAATATTGTTTGCAGGATTGAATTTCATAATAGTAGTTTTTACACTACAAAAAAACGATTAATTAGAAATAAAATCAATATAAAATATAAAATATAGATTATTTTTCTAAATTTGATGTGATTAATAAATTAAAAAACTGAAAAATCTTATTTCAGTTTCAATTTTTAGAAAATTTATATGTTAGACACAATCGATAAGAAACTCATTAACTTATTACAACAAGACAGTAAGCAAACTACAAAACAACTGTCGCTTCAGTTAAATTTGTCTGTAACTGCCGTTTATGAGCGTGTAAAAAAATTAGAAAACCAAAAGGTGATTGAAAAATATGTAGCTATCGTTAATAAAAATAAAATTGAAAAGTCTTTTTTAGTTTTTTGCCACATAAAACTGATGCAACACTCTAAAGAGTACCTGAATACTTTTGAGTATGAAATTTTAAAACTTGAAGAGGTATCTGAGTGCTTTCATGTTAGTGGAGATTATGATTATATTCTAAAAATTTATGTAAAAGATATGGATGCTTATAGAAGCTTTGTAGTTACAAAACTAACAGCTATAAAACATATTGGTAGCACACATAGTACGTTTGCTATAGAACAAGTAAAAAACACCACAGCAATACAATTATAAAAATAAAACTCCGAACTTTCGTTCGGAGTTTTTTTTAACACTTTTTAATCCTATTTTTTTTACTGCTTGTTTGCATGTGATCCATCACAATTTCCGTTTGGATCTTGGGTATTTCCACATCCACAAGGTCTATCTGCTTTATTAAGTTTCATATTTTTTGTTATTTTAAGAGTTATATTTCTAGTTAGTGTTTACACTTATGCTTTTGTGTTTACCGTGAATGAAAGCTCAATCAAATCGTCAATAAACTTGTCTTTTAAATTGTCAAAGAATTTTTTAGAAGCATATTTTATGTTAAATTCTGCTCTGTCAATATTAAATTTTTCGCTTTTAAAAGTAATAACATTTCCTGTTGTACTTAACATTGCAGGAATTGTAATGCTTTTTGTAACATCTTTTATAGTTAAGTTTCCTGTTACCGCTAATTTACCTTCAACGTCTGCAACACTAGTAATAACAAATTTAGAAATTGCATAAGTAGCAACATCAAAAAAGTCTGGAGCAGATAAATGTCCAACTATTTTTGCCGCACCACCTGCATCTAAATCTAAATTTTTGATAGAAGACATGTCTATTATAAAAGACCCACCTGTTAATTTTCCAGCTTCTACGTTTAATGAACCTTCTTTTAATACAATTGTTCCATCGTGAGCCCCACCTGGCTTTGTACCTTTCCAAGTAATTACAGAACTCGCAACATCTACGTTATTTAAATCTGTAACAACTGCTACTTCTACAGCCTCTGTAGCTGCTACCTTGTCTTTCTTTTCACTTTTACATGCAGTTAAAACTGATGCTACTAATGCAAATGATAAAATTAATTTTTTCATATTAGTTTAAATTTATTAGTTTAATACTTGTTAGGGACAAATATACAAATCTTTTATTTTCCATGGAAAGTATTATTCACTTTTTTATGATAAAATTAATAACGTGCGCTGCTGCTTGCAAACCAAAAGCAGCAGGCATATAACTTATAGTGCCATAAAATGACTTTTTAAAATTTGTTCCATCCGTCATTTTTATACTTTCCGAGATTTGGACTTCATCAGAGTACACAGCTTTAACCCCTTTATTTACTTTTCTTTCTTTTAACCGTTTCCGCAAAACCTTTGCCATTTTACAGTTTTTAGTTTGTGATATGTCTTTTATTTTAATTTTAGTAGCATCTAACTTTCCACCAGCACCCATAGATGAAATGATTTTGACTTTCTTTCTTCTTGCAGCAACTATTAAATTTACTTTAGGTGTAATACTGTCTATACAATCCAGCACATAATCAAACTCTTTAGATACAATTTCATAAGCGCTGTCTGGCGATAAAAACTCATCTATAACCACTAATTCAATCTCTTTATTAATATCTTTTAAACGTGCGGCTAATACCTTTGTTTTAGATTTACCAATGGTAGAATCTAATGCTGGTAATTGCCTGTTTTTGTTGGTTTCATCAAAAATATCACCATCTACAATTGTCATTTTCCCAACTCCTGCCCTTGCTATAAATTCTGCTGCATAAGAACCAACACCTCCTAAACCAACTACTAAGATATTAGCATTTTTTAATTTTTCTAAACCTTCTTTTTGCACCAATAGTTCTGTACGCTCTAACCAACTCATTTCTTGAAAATATTTTTAAAGTTTTGTTTTATTTCTTTTTGAATTGCTACAACTTCCATCTTTTTAATCTCAGCAACTTTATTATATATTGCTGGAATTTCTATTTCAGCAGTATCTGTTTCTAATAAAATTAATGGCAATGGAATTTCTAAAACAACTTCTTGTAATTTTTTATTATTGATAATTTCTGCACCAAAAGATAATATAATACCGTTTTTAAGTAAACTCTTAGCAACTTGCAAATTCTTACAGAAGCCATGTAAAATCCATACTTGAGTTGGTTGTATTTCTTTTTTAAACGCTATAATTTCTTGGAATGCTTTTACGCAATGAATAAGCATTGGTTTTTTAAATTTCTCGGAAAGTTGAACATGCTTTATGAAAACATTTTTTTGAATTTCAAAATCGATTGCTATAACTTTATCTAAACCACACTCTCCTATCGCAAAACAATTTTTTTGTTGTAGTTTTTCTTCAATAATTAAAAGTTCTTTTTCAATTGTATTCTCATTTATAAACCAAGGGTGTATTCCTATTGAAAAAGAAAGTGTAAAATCTAGAGCATTTGGGTATTTGTTTTCAATTGAAAAAACACATTCCAATGAAGATTTCTTATGTGTATGAACATCAAAAAAAATCATGTAAACTATTCTTTATTTTTAGAATCTATAATAATTGTAACGGGGCCATCATTCAAAAGTTCAACTTTCATATCTGCACCAAATTCTCCAGTTTGTACTTTCTTATGGAGCTCCTTTTCTAAAGTTTGTAGAAAATTTTTATACAACGGAATTGCAATTTCTGGTTTTGCTGCTTTTATATAACTTGGTCTATTTCCTTTTTTAGTAGAAGCTTGCAGCGTAAACTGAGGGACAACAATTACCGCTCCTTTAGTCTCTAAAAGTGAATGATTCATCACTCCATTTTCATCATTAAAAATTCGAATATTCGCTATTTTTCGTACCAAAAAATCAATATCCTCTTGAGCATCTTCGCTAACTATACCTAACAAAATTAAAAGTCCGTTATTTATTTCTGCAACTTTATTTTTATTAATTGTTACACTTGCTTTAGAAACTCTTTGAATTACAATTTTCATAGGCTAGTCATTGTCTTCTTCGTCCCAAATATCTGTTCTAAAGTGCTCTTTTTCTTCATCACCACTTAAAATCTGAAGGTAACTTTTATACCGAGACCAAGAAACTCTATCTTCCTCTAAAGCCTCTTTAACGGCACAATGTGGCTCTTTTGTATGAATGCAATTATTAAACTTACAATCTCGTTTTAAAGCGAAGAACTCTGGAAAATAATCCCCAAGCTCATACTTATCAATATCTACAACTCCAAAACCTTTAATTCCTGGGGTATCTATAATTCTTGCATCAAAACTTAAATCGAACATTTCTGCAAATGTTGTGGTGTGTTTTCCTTGATTGTGCTGATCTGAAATTTCTTTTGTTTTTAAGTCTAATGAAGGCTCTATTGAATTTACTAAAGTAGATTTCCCAACTCCAGAATGACCAATAAACATAGATGTTTTCCCAGTCATTATTTCTTTAATAATATCTACATTCTTATTTTGAGTAGCAGAAACCTCGACACATCTATACCCTATTGCTTCATAAATATCTTTTAGATATAAAATCTCTGCACGCTCTTCTAAAGCATAAGAATCTATCTTATTAAAAACCAAAATTGTTTCTATTCTATAAGCTCTTGCAGAAACTAAAAAACGATCTATAAAGGTTGCAAAGGTTGGCGGATTGTTAATGGTAATCAATAAAAAAACCTGATCTATATTAGAAGCTATAATATGAATTTGCTTAGATAAGTTTACAGATTTTCTAACTATATAGTTATCTCTATCTAAAATCGTTTTAATAACACCTCTTTCTTCATCTCCGTTCTTTTCTAAATCGAAAACAACTTTATCACCAACCGCAATAGGGTTAGTACTTTTAATGTCTTTTATTCTGAATTTTCCTTTTATTCTACATTGATGAAATTTACCGTCATCAGTTTTTACCTGATACCAACTTCCTGTAGATTTATATACGATTCCTGTCATTGGTACAAAGATGCAGAATTTTAAGTAGATAGGAGAATGTCCGATCGAGTGATTTTACCTTTTGTTAGAAATAACTTAAAAACATAAAAGACCTCACAGATTTTAAAATATGTGAGGTCTTAATAAATTTGATAAAGTTGGAATGAGAGTTTATCCGTTAATCACTTTTTCTTGATGATTAATAGACTCCTGGTGAATTGCTTTAAACATTTTTAAAACAAATTCTTCGCTTAAACCTTTTGTCTCTCCTTCTAAAATCATATTACCTAAGATTTCGTTCCATCGTTTAGATTGTAAAACAGCTACATTTTTCTCTTTCTTTAAACCACCTATTTGATCCGCAACTTTCATACGTTTTCCTAACAAGGCTACTAATTGATTATCGGCAACAGTAATTTGAGCACGTAAATTATTCAAAGATTTTTGATATTCTTCTTCTGTATTCGTTTGTTTTCTAACTTTTAAGTCTTCCATTATTTGCTTTAAAGTATCTGGCGTAACTTGCTGTGCGGCGTCACTCCAAGCTTTTTCTGGATCAAAATGAGTTTCAATCATTAAGCCATCAAAATTTAAATCTAAAGCAGTTTGAGAAACTTCAAAAATCATATCTCTTTTTCCAGTAATATGAGAAGGATCATTAATTAAAGGTAAATCTGGAAATTTATTTTGAAACTCTATAGCCAATTGCCATTCTGGTGTATTTCTGTATTTCGTTTTTTCATACGTAGAAAAACCTCTATGAATTGCTCCTAAGTTTTTAATTCCTGCAGTATATAATCTTTCAATACCACCAAGCCATAAAGCTAAATCTGGGTTTACAGGATTTTTAACCAATACAATTTTGTCCGTTCCCGCTAAAGCATCTGCAATTTCTTGCATAATAAAAGGCGATACTGTAGAACGCGCACCAATCCATAATAAATCCACATCATTTTCTATTGCTAGCTTTACATGTGCAGCATTGGCAACTTCTGTACAGGTTTTCATACCTGTTTCTTCTTTTACTTTCTTTAGCCATCTTAAACCAATTTCACCAACACCTTCAAACATTCCTGGTCTTGTTCTTGGCTTCCAAATTCCTGCCCTAAAATAACTTACATCAGAATCTTTTAATTCGTGTGCAATTTTTAAAACTTGTTCTTCAGTTTCTGCACTACAAGGCCCTGCTATTACTAGAGGATGCTCTAAATTCATATCATCCAACCATGTTCTTAATTCTTTTGTATTCTCCATTTTTTTGCTTGTTTTGGCTTTTAATTTATGCCGTTTAAAATTTGCTTTATATGATTTGTACTCTCCATTTCGTTAAAAATTTCAGAGAATTTATCATCTTGCATTAACTCTTTAAAATGTTGTAAATTATTAATATATGCTTCTAATGTTTCTATTACGTTTTCTTTATTTTGTTTAAAAATTGGCGTCCACATTGCTGGAGAACTTTTTGCCAAACGAACTGTAGATTCAAAACCAGAACCTGCCATGTCAAAAATATCGCGTTCGTTTTTTGCCTTATTAATAACTGTTTTACCTAACATAAAAGCACTTATGTGAGATAGGTGCGAAACATACGCAATATGCTTATCATGTGAAACAGGATCCATATAACGAATACGCATTCCAATGTCTGTAAATAACCGTAGCGCTTTTTCTTGAAGTTTAAAAGTTGTTTTTTCTACTTCGCAGATAATATTAGTTTTCCCAGCATATAAACCAGAAATAGCAGCTGTTGGTCCAGATTTTTCTGTTCCTGCAATTGGATGACATGCTAAAAAATTTCTTCTTTTTGGATGATGTTCAACAACCTTACAAATTGCTTCTTTTGTAGAACCTGCATCTACGACTAAACCTGTTTCAGAAATTTTATCTAAAATAGTTGGTAGTAATTTTACAGTTGCATCTACCGGAATTGAAACAATTACTAAATCGGCATTTTTAAGATCGTCTAAAGTTGCTTTTTTATCAATTAATTTTAATTCTAAAGCCTTATTTAATGTCTCTTCTTTTCTACTAATTCCGTGAATTATAACTTTTGGATTGTTCTTTTTAATATCGATAGCAAAACTACCGCCAATTAAACCAACACCAATCATGTATATGTTTTTCATATTCTTGATATTGCTTCTTTAATTATTACTGTAGTTAAGCATAATGAGAAACGTATATATCCTTCTCCCTGACTCCCAAAAATAGTCCCTGGTGTTATAAAAATATCTTTATCATACAAAATAGCATCCGTAACTTCTTCTGCTTTTTTACCTTCAGGTATTTTTGCCCACACAAATAATCCTGTAGCGTTTTTATTATAAGTAGCGCCTAATTTATCGGCCAATTGCCAAATTAATACCCTGCGTTCTTCGTAAATTTTATTCTGTACTGTAAACCATGTATCTGGCAACTGCAAAGCTTCTATTGCTCCTTTTTGAATTCCATAAAACATGCCAGAATCCATGTTGCTTTTAACTTTTAAGATTTCGCTTATGTACCCTGCATTCCCTAAAACCATGCCCACACGCCAACCAGCCATATTAAAAGTTTTACTTAAAGAGTTTAACTCTAGAGCAATATCTTTTGCACCTTCTACTTGTAAAATACTTACTGGGTTGTCATTTAAAATAAAACTATACGGATTGTCATTTATAATTAAAATTTGATGCTTTTTACCAAAAGCAATCAACTTTTCAAATGTTTCTAAAGTTGCATTCGTTCCTGTTGGCATATGCGGATAGTTTACCCACATAATTTTTACATCGCTCAAATCTTGCGCTTCTAACTCTTTATAATTTGGTTGCCAATTATTAGCATCACTTAGATCATAAAAAAGTGGTTCTGCACCTACTAATTTAGTTACCGAAGTATATGTTGGGTAACCAGGATTTGGAATTAAAACTTTATCGCCTTCATTTAAAAAAGCCATAGAAATATGCATAATCCCTTCTTTACTCCCCATTAAAGGTAACACCTCGTTATCTGAATTGGTATCTACAGAAAATTTATTTTTATAAAATTTAGAAATTGCACTTCTTAACTCTGGTAACCCCTGATAAGATTGATATTTATGAGCACTCGCATCATTCAGACTATTTTTTATTGCCGTTAAAACTTCGACTGGTGGTTGTAAATCTGGGCTACCAATTCCCATATTAATAATTGGTTTTCCTGCAGCGGCCAAACCCCTTACCTCTCTTAATTTTTTAGAAAAGTAATATTCTTGCACTGTGTCTAATCTTTTTGCCGTGTTAATCATTTTCTACCGTTTTTATAGGTTCCCAAAACCTTAAATTCTTCTGCCATTATCTCTAAAATTACTTTTGCTTTTTCATACTCTTTATAATTTTCAAAAGTTACATCTACAAAAAAGGAATATTTCCAGGGTGTTTCTATAACTGGGAGTGATTGAATTTTAGTTAAACTCATCTTACAATCACTTAACACATTTAAAATCGCTGCTAAACTTCCTCTTTTATGATTTAATTGAAATTTTAAAGAGGCTTTATTAATTTCTTTAATTCCGCTATCAGGCGCTTCTGTTTGTACAATTACAAATCTAGTAGCGTTGTCTTTTATTGTTTGAATTTCATCTTCAATAATTTCTAAATTAAAAATTTCTGCAGCTATTTTTGGTGCAATTGCGCCAATGCCTTTTAAATTTTCTTTAGAAATTCTTTTAGCCACTTCTGCAGTATCTACATCTTCTACTAATTTAATATGCGCATGTTTCTTAAAAAACTCTTTACACTGCAACAATGCCATAGGATGCGACCAAACTTCTTTAATATCTTCTATTTTCTGACCCTTTAAACACATTAAGTGATGATGAATATTTAAATATTCTTCTCCAATAATATGCAGGTTATTAGAATCTATCAATGCATAATTAGGAATAATAGAACCCGCAATGGTATTCTCTATTGCCATAACACCCAAACTTGCAGACTTATCTAACAAACTAGCTACCAAAGTATCAAAAGACATGCATTCTTTTAACGCTATTGAAGTGCCATAAAAGTCTCGTGCAACTTTATGGTGGTTTGAGCCTTCCGCTCCTTGTATGGCAATTATTTTATTCATTACTAAAAAGTGATATCAAAAAAAAAGTCTCGAATTAAATTCGAGACTTTATATTATATGAATGTTTCTTAACAACATGATACAAAGTCTCTCCTTTTATTATAAAAATAAAAGTAAAAATAGAAACGTGTAAAATTAGTCTTCAACATCTTATTGCTTTCTGTTTAAACAACAAATCTAGAGATTAAATTGAAACAAACAAATTATATAGCATTTTTTATAAAAGAATTGATAATTTGTTAAAAAAACCGCAATAAAAATAGAAAGATTTATGAATTTCTCTAATTAAATAGAAATGCCTGATACATATCAACAATCTAAAATCTAAAAAATATGCTAATCTTTATTGAATGAGCTATTTAAACAGCGGCTTACTCCCCCTAATTACTAGGAAATATCTCTTTACAAGAATGAATTAAATAAAAAATAATACTATATTTGCAGCTTCGATAAAATAATTTTATTGATATACATAATAATCATTTAAATAATATTGGCATGTACTTGACTAAAGAAGTAAAGGAACAACTTTTTGAGAAACACGGTAAAGGTAAAAACGATACTGGTTCTTCAGAAGGACAAATTGCGTTATTTACGCACAGAATTAACCACTTAACTGGGCACTTAAAAAATAATCGTAAAGATTATAATACAGAGCGTTCATTAGTTATGTTGGTAGGTAAACGTAGAAGTTTACTAGACTATTTAAAGAAAACCGAAATCAATAGATATCGTGCTATCATTAAAGAATTAGGAATTAGAAAATAATTCTTATTAAAGAGGCACTATAAACGTGCCTCTTTTTTATTACAACAAATTTAAAGCCTAATCTTAACAGAATTAGCAATTTATAAAAAGTCAGGGTTACCAACAATAATTCTGTATTTCCATTGCAACAACAGATAACAACACAGCAACAAACAAATTAAAAATTTAGAATTAAAATTATGATTCCAAAAGTATTTAGAGAGGTTATAGACCTTGGTGATGGTAGAGAAATTTCTATCGAAACCGGGAAATTAGCAAAACAGGCGCACGGTTCAGTTGTTGTGCAATCAGGAAAATGTATGATGTTGTGTACAGTTGTTTCCAATTATGAACAAAAAGATCTTGGTTTTCTACCATTAACAGTAGATTACAGAGAAAAATTTGCTGCTGCAGGACGTTATCCTGGAGGATTCTTTAAGAGAGAAGCAAGACCAAGTGATGGTGAGGTATTAACAATGCGTCTTGTAGACCGTGTTTTACGTCCATTATTTCCAAAAGATTATACGGCAGAAACGCAAGTAATGATACAGTTAATGTCTCATGACGAAAATGTAATGCCAGATGCAATGGCAGGTTTAGCAGCTTCGGCAGCTATTCAATTATCAGATTTCCCATTTGAATGTGCAATCTCTGAAGCTAGAGTTGGCCGTATAAACGGAGAATTTATTATCAACCCAACTAGAGCTCAATTAGCAGAATCTGACATCGATATGATGATTGGTGCTTCTGCCGATTCTGTAATGATGGTTGAGGGTGAAATGGATGAAATTTCTGAAGAAGAAATGGCAGATGCTATTAAGTTTGCACACGAAGCTATTAAAGTTCAATGTGCTGCTCAAATAAGATTAGCAGAAGCTTTCGGAAAGAAAGAAGTTCGTGAATACGAAGGTGATAGAGAAGATAAAGATTTAGAGAAAAAGGTTCATGATATGGCATACGATAAAGTATATGCTATCGCAGAAGCTGGATCTGCTAAACATGAGAGAACTGCAGCATTTAAAGAAATAAAAGCAGCAATTAAAGCTACTTTTTCTGAAGAAGAATTAGCAGATTATGGTGGTTTAGTTTCTGATTATTATCGTAAAGCTGAAAAAGCTGCGATTAGAGATTTAACCTTAAATGTAGGGTTGCGTTTAGATGGTCGTAAAACTGATGAAATTAGACCAATTTGGTCAGAAGTTGATTATTTACCGTCAGTACATGGTTCTTCAATCTTTACTCGTGGAGAAACGCAAGCTTTAGCTACCGTTACTTTAGGAACTTCTAGAGATGCAATGAAAATAGACATGCCGTCTTTCGAAGGTGAAGAAAATTTCTATTTACATTATAACTTCCCTCCTTTTTGTACAGGTGAAGCAAGACCCATTCGTGGAACCTCTCGAAGAGAAGTTGGGCATGGTAATTTAGCACAACGTGGTTTAAAAGGAATGATTCCAGACGATTGTCCTTATACAGTAAGAGTAGTGTCTGAAGTTTTAGAATCTAACGGTTCTTCCTCTATGGCAACTGTTTGTGCTGGTACAATGGCATTAATGGATGCAGGAGTTCAAATGATAAGACCAGTTTCTGGAATTGCAATGGGATTAATTTCTGATGCTGAATCTGGAAAATATGCTGTATTATCTGATATTTTAGGGGATGAAGATCACTTAGGAGATATGGATTTTAAAGTAACAGGTACTTCTGAAGGGATTACTGCTTGTCAAATGGATATTAAAGTAAAAGGATTAGGCTACGAGATTTTAGTAAATGCTTTACAACAAGCTCGTGCAGGTCGTTTACATATTTTAGGAAAAATAAATGAGACTATTTCTTCTGCAAATGAAGAGGTTAAAGAATATGCCCCTAAAATGATTAACAGACGTATTCCTAATGATATGATTGGTGCATTTATTGGACCAGGAGGTAAACATATCCAAGAATTACAGAAAGAAACAGGAACTACAATCGTAATTACTGAAGATGCTGTAACTGAAGAAGGAATTATCGAAATTTTAGGAACAGACCCTGCAGGAATTGAACAAGTAATTACGCGTATTGAGTCTATGCTTTTTAAACCAACAGTTGGTGAAGCTTACGAAGTAAAAGTAATTAAAATGTTAGATTTCGGTGCTGTTGTAGAATATGTAGAAGCTCCAGGAAACGAAGTTTTATTACACGTAAGTGAACTAGCTTGGGAACGTACAGATAATGTATCTGATGTTGTTAAAATGGGAGAAGTTTTAGATGTGAAGTACTTTGGTTTAGATCCAAGAACTCGCAAAGAAAAAGTTTCTAGAAAAGCATTGTTACCAAAACCAGAAGGTTATGTAGCAAGACCACCAAGAGATGATAAACGTTCTGGTGGACGTGATAACAGAAGCAGAGATACTCGCGGACGTGATGACAGAAAACCAAGAGAACCAAGAAAAGAGGAATAATATTCTTTTCTGATTGATATTTAAAAATCGCCAATTAATTTTGGCGATTTTTTTTATTTAAAAGCTATTTATCGAAATGCTTTCATTTTCTTTGTAACTCTTTATGAAAATACAAAGCGTCACATATTTATCTTTAGGCACAAATCAAGGTAATAAACTTGAAAACCTTCAAAAAGCAATCAACTTCATAAGTGAGGTAGCCGGTAGTGTCCAAAAAATTTCCTCTATTTATAAAACGGCTTCTTGGGGCTTTGCTGGGGAAGATTTTTATAATATCTGTATTCAATTATCTACTTCCCTAACGGCAGATGAATTACTAAAAACTGTCTTAAATATTGAAACAAAATTAGGAAGAGAAAGAACAACATCATCCGAATACCAAAATAGAAATATAGATATTGATGTTTTATTATTTGATGATGAGATTATCTTTTCTAAAACACTTATTATTCCACATACAAAAATGCTGGAACGTAAATTTGTGATGGTTCCTTTGGTTGAAATTGCACCAAATGCAATACATCCAATACAACAAAAAGAATTACAAATTTGCTTACAAAGTTGTGCTGATTCTTCTGAAATAGCTATTGTAGATAAGACCTTAACACGTCCTATTATACTATCAGAAAAATACAATTACATTGCTATAGAAGGTAACATCGGCGCTGGTAAAACTTCTTTAGCTAAAATGATCTCAGAAGATTTTAATGCGAAGCTAGTTTTAGAACGATTCGCAGACAATCCTTTTTTACCAAAATTCTATGAGGATAAAGAAAGATATGCTTTCCCACTAGAAATGAGCTTTCTTGCAGATCGATATCAGCAGTTAAGCGATGACTTGGCGCAGTTTGATTTGTTTAAGAATTTTATTATTTCAGATTATTATATTTTTAAATCTTTAATATTTGCGCAGGTAACGCTTTCTAAAGATGAATATCTACTATATCGAAAAATGTTTAATTTAATTTATAAAGAAATTACAAAACCTGACCTATATGTCTATCTATATCAAAATACAGACAGACTATTAGAAAACATTAAAAATAGAGGTAGAGATTTTGAGCAAAATATTCAAGCAGACTATCTAAAAAAAATACATGATGGGTATCAGGGTTTTATTACTACTCAAAATGATTTGAATTTATTGACCATAGATGTGTCTGAATTAGATTTTGTAAACAATAAAGCTGATTACAAACACATTATCAATACAATTAAGGAAGCTTAGCGCTTCTATTTCAATTCTAATTTTTCTGCAAAATAATCGCAAAAATCCTTCATAGTTGCTCCCATTTTAGCATCATCTGTTGCTCTTTCGAATGATTCAGCCATAGCGACTAAGGTTTGATGATAAAATTGCTTCATTTCATCTACTGGCATATCTTTTGTCCACAAATCCATTTTTAAAGTGTCTTTCTTTTTATGATCCCAAACAGAAATCATAATTGCTTTAGACGATTGATTATCTATACCACCATCTATAGCTGTCCAAGAAATTTCTTCTGGAATTTTATTTTCATCTAAAGCTACTTTAAATTTAATTTCTGAATTGTGTTCTATTGACATTATTTTCTGGGCTTATACTTCGATTTTTTAAATAAATCTAATTCGTTAATCTGTAATAATTGCTGCAAAGATACATCATTATGTTTCATATAAGAAGTTACCATCTGCCAACCTACCCAAATACCAACACCTCCAGGAGATAAATTATCTTGTTCCATATAAAACTTAGAAAATGGTGCAATTTCTAGAAATCGCTTATTTAAATTTCTGTCTGTACTAAAAAGTAATTTTTTTTCTATAAAGTAACTCCAAATTTGTTCTTCATTAGAGATTGCCCAATTTAACTTATCAGTATCGTAACCTATTTTTTCTTTAGCACTAATAGCCGGTAGGTACATATCTAGTAGATACATTTTTTTTCCCTCATAGATCATTTTTCCAACAAGACTTCTTTCGGTACTCTCAGGAATTTGACGCTTTATAATTTCATTTGCAACATCTACAATAAGATGTTCTTTTGTGTTTTTATTTTTTATATACTTGGGGTAATCGTTATAAAATCTATGATTTTCGCCCAAATAGACGTCTAAAGAAAGAAGTAATAAACTATCAGCATAAATTACTCTGCTATCATAATCTATATTGGTTAACATGGTAACAACTGTTGGAGCTTTAAATTTAGTATTGTAATATTTTACATGCTTAAATAAATTTGAAAACTGTTCTTTAAATGGCGAAAAATCTTTAAAAACCTTCTGAGTTTCCGAAAACAATTCTTGTTCATCCTTATTATTTATTTTTGAGAGTGTAATACTATCTGTAATTTCTTGAGGAAAAAAATAAGGATACGTGCTCTTTAAATCATGAATATTTCCATTCATTGTTGTATAATAGTCAATATCAAATCTTTTTACTGAAAAATCAACCTCCATATTAGAGATGTCTATTTTATTAGTATCGCAAGCACAAAAACTAAATAAAACCAATAAAATCATTTGAAAAAATCTCATAAACTTCGTATATTGCTATTAGAATTATAAACGCTAAAAATACAAAAATAGTTTCTCTAATGAATACAGAAAAAGTAGCATCTCACATTATTTCTTGGTTAAAAGATTATGCTGAGAAATCAAAAGTAAAAGGTTTTGTAGTTGGTGTTTCTGGAGGAATAGATTCTGCCCTTGCGTCTACTCTTTGTGCAAAGACAGGTTTTCCTACATTGTGTGTAGAAATGCCCATACACCAGGCAGAGAGTCACGTAACGAGAGCAGAAGAACACATCAAACAATTAAAAGAACAATTTAGCAATGTTTCTGAAGTAAGAGTAGACTTAACCTCTACTTTTGAAGATTTTAAAAATACGCTTCCTACGATTGCATCTTCTGATGCAGTAAGTTTATCTTTAGCAAATACAAGAGCAAGATTGCGCATGACTACTTTATACTATTTTGCTAGTTTACACAGCTCTTTAGTCGCTGGCACAGGCAATAAAGTGGAAGATTTTGGCGTTGGATTTTACACCAAATATGGTGACGGAGGTGTAGATTTAAGCCCAATTGCAGATTTAATGAAATCTGAAGTTTATAAGTTAGCTGCTTTTTTAAAAGTACCAAATTCAATACAAGAGGCGCAGCCTACAGACGGTTTATTTGGAGATAGCAGAACAGATGAAGATCAAATTGGTGCATCTTATGATGAATTAGAATGGGCAATGCAAATGCAAAACGAAGGAAAAACAGCGAACGATTTTTCTGAAAGAAAGCAAGAAGTATTTAAAATTTATGAAAGATTAAATAAAATTAATCAACATAAAATGATACCAATACCTGTTTGTGAAATTCCGAAAGAATTCAAATAAAGGATAAAAATCTCGCAAAATTATTTGCGAGATTTTATCCTTTATTACACTATATTCTCTGCAACTAACATCTTTTTAATCTTATTAATGGTTCTTTTTTTAGACCCATTAGAAATTTCAAATGGTAATTGAAAAAATAATAGGCAGATTTTTAATATGTTAAATATTTTATTCATTGTAGGGGGGTGTTTTTAAGTTCTAAATATAATAAAAATAAAAATTATACTTTTTAAACATATATTAGAGTTTAAACAACTCTATTCAATTTTTCAAAAAGTCTAATTCTTAAACTGGTATACCCTTTTACGGTTTCTAAATCAATAGCAATTTCTCCTGTAGCCTCCTTAATTAATTCTTCAATTTTCTTTCCAATTAAAACTCTTCTTAAATTAAAAACAACATCGTTTACTTGTTTAGATAGTAAAGCCATTTTAACTTCAATATTTTGTCCTTCCCAGTCACTTAATTGATACTTTTCCTCATCCTCATCCATTAAAATAGAAGTAACAGTGCTTGCAATTTCTTTGTTTTGATGATTTACCAAAGCATTTATTTCTAATTTTTTAGACTGATTTAACTGATGAATAATCTCTGTATAAATCTCTTGAAAAATAGTATTTGTAAACTCCATTTCGTCGTCTTGCAGATGCACATAAATTTCTGCAGAAACATTATTATTGTACTTTCTTGAGGTGAGTAGTACCTTCCCTTCTTCGTCTTCGTTTTCTATTTCTTCGGTAAACTCTGTTTCTTTATTGCCGTGTAAAAGCAAAATTTTAATGATTTCTTTCTCAAACTTTGAGATTTCGTCTATTTTTTCTAAGGAAACTACTCCACCTTTCACTACTCCCATTTGAGCTTGCTCTTGTGCTAAGAAATATTCTGGTGGGGGTGCATTAGGATCTTGTTGTGTATTATTTTGTTGTCTGGTTGCTTTGTTTTTTTCTTGAACTCCTTTGGCTATAATTTGTGCCAATTCACTAAACAAAACTCGCTCAGAAATATCCATTATTCTGGCACATTCTTGCACATATACCTCGCGCTGAATGCCGTCTGGAATTTTAGAAATACTCATTACAATATCTCTAATTACCCCGGCTTTTTTAATAGGATCGTTGTTAGAGTCTTTTAATAAAAGTGATACTTTAAAGTTGATGAAATCTTGTGCAGAATCTTCTAAATACTTTTTAAGTTCTTCATTAGAATGTGACTTTGCAAAACTATCTGGATCTTCACCATCAGGAAACTGAACTACTTTAACGTTCATTCCTTGCTCTAGAATTAAATCAATTCCACGAATAGAAGCTCTAATTCCTGCAGCATCGCCGTCAAAAAGTACAGTAATATTTTTTGTAAGTCTGTTAACTAACCTAATTTGATCTGAAGTTAATGCAGTTCCTGAAGAGGCCACTACATTCTCGATACCAGATTGATGAAAGGAAATTACATCTGTATACCCTTCCACTAAATAACAATTATCTTGCTTTGCTATTTCTTTTTTAGCTTGAAAAAGGCCGTATAAAATTTTACTTTTATGATAAATGTCACTTTCTGGAGAGTTTAAATACTTCGCTGCTTTTTTATCTGCCGTTAAAATTCTACCACCAAAACCTAATATCCTACCAGACATAGAGTGTATTGGAAATAATACACGTCCTTTAAATCGATCAAATTGTCTGTTCTCTTTTACAATCGTTAAGCCTGTAGATGCTAAGTATTTTAAATCATATCCTTTTGCTAAAGCTGCTTTTGTGAAAGCATCCCATTCATCTAAGCAATACCCTAATTCAAATGTTTTTATAATATCATCTCTAAAACCACGTTCTTTAAAATAAGAAAGTCCGATTGCTTTTCCTTTATTAGAATTAAGCATTATATCATGAAAATAATCTTTGGCATACGTAGAAACCAAAAACATACTTTCTCTCTCATTCATCTGAGCTTTTTCTTCGCTAGACTGCTCTGTTTCTTCAATTTCTATATTATACTTTTTTGCTAACCACTTAATCGCTTCAGGGTAAGTATAATGCTCATGTTCCATTAAAAAGGAAATGGCATTACCTCCTTTTCCAGTAGAAAAATCTTTCCAAATTTGTTTTACAGGGGAAACCATAAATGAAGGTGATTTTTCATCTACAAAAGGACTTAACCCCTTAAAGTTACTTCCTGCTTTTTTAAGTTGAACAAATTCACCAATAACCTCTTCTACTCTTGCAGTTTCGAAAACACGGTCTATGGTACTTCTAGAAATCATTTTATTTTATGGTTAAGCGACATACAAATATAAGAAGAACTTCTTTTTAAAAAATAAAGATCTCATAGGCTCTAAAAACCAATGAGATCTCTTATTTAAATTGAGGCTATTTAAGAGGCTGCTCTTAATTTTTTTAATGTAGTATTAGATAATTTTATCTCGGCATATTCTTTAGTTACATTAAATGTTTTTTCATCTGAACTGGGTAAATCAAACATTGCATCTGTGAAAATTGCTTCGCACAAAGAGCGCAATCCTCTTGCACCTAGTTTATATGCTACTGCTTTTTCTACAATGTAATTTAACGCCCCTTCTTCAATCGTAAATGCAACATCATCCATCGTAAATAACTTAGAATACTGCTTTATAATAGCATTCTTAGGCTCTGTAAGAATAGCCCTTAATGTTTTAGCATCTAAAGGATTCATATAGCTTAAAACTGGTAAACGTCCAATGATTTCAGGAATTAAACCAAAAGCTTTTAAATCTGACGGTATAATATATTGCAACAGGTTTTCTTCATCTATTTTGTCATCATCTAAAGACGCACCAAAACCTACGGCCTGCATGTTTAAACGCTTACTAATAAATCTTTCGATACCAGAAAAAGCACCACCAGCAATAAACAAAATCTCTTTGGTGTCTACCTCTATAAATTTTTGTTCCGGATGTTTTCTTCCACCCTTTGGCGCAACATTTACAACCGTTCCTTCTAGTAATTTTAACAAAGCTTGCTGCACTCCTTCTCCAGAAACATCTCTAGTTATTGAAGGATTGTCTCCTTTTCTAGCTATTTTATCAATCTCATCAATAAAAATAATACCTCTTTGTGCCTTTTCTACATCGTAATCTGCAGCTTGTAATAATTTACTTAAAATACTTTCCACATCCTCACCAACGTAACCTGCTTGGGTTAAAACAGTTGCATCTACAATAGCAAAAGGTATGTTTAGCATTCTTGCAATTGTTTTTGCTACTAAAGTTTTTCCTGTTCCGGTTTCACCTACTAAGACAATGTTAGATTTTTCTATCTCTACATCATCATCGTCATCATTTTTTGTCTGCAATAATCTCTTATAATGATTATAGACCGCAACGGACATTGCTCTTTTAGTTTCTGTTTGACCAATAATATATTGATCTAAAAACTCTTTTATCTCTTTTGGTTTTTTTAAAGTTAAATCTTTAGACAGACTACTCGTTTTTGTATCAGAAACTTCTTCTTCCACAATACCGTGCGCTTGCTCTATACATTTATCACAAATATGAGCATCTATTCCTGCAATTAGCAAGTCAGTTTCTGCTTTTTTTCGTCCACAAAATGAACATTCTAAATTTTCTTCTTTCGACATTTATTTCGCTTTTAGCTCTTAGTTATATTACTACTAGCTCATCAACATTATAAAAAGAATCTTTTTTTAAAAAATTACTTTTTACTCATTGTATTTAACTTTTTACTAATAGTTAAACACCAATGGGTTCTTAATTTATTACTTCTTTCTTGCTAAAACTTCATCAATCATTCCGTACGCTTTTGCTTCATCAGCTTTCATCCAATAATCTCTATCAGAATCGTCATGTACTTTTTCTATTGATTGCCCAGAATGATTTGCAATAATTTCATACAACTCACCTTTTAACTTCATTATTTCTCTTGCAGTAATCTCAATATCAGAAGCTTGACCCTGCGCACCTCCCAAAGGTTGGTGAATCATAATTCTAGAATGCGGTAACGCAGAACGTTTTCCTTTTTCTCCTGCACACATTAAAACAGCACCCATAGAAGCTGCCATTCCTGTACAAATTGTTGCAACATCTGGCTTAATAAACTGCATAGTATCATAAATACCTAAACCAGCATACACACCCCCACCTGGTGAGTTAATATAAATTGAAATATCTTTATTAGCATCTACGCTCTCTAAAAACAACAATTGTGCTTGAATAATATTAGCTACTTGATCATTAATTCCTGTTCCTAAAAAGATAATTCTATCCATCATTAAACGTGAAAAAACATCCATTTGAGTAATGTTCATTTGACGTTCTTCCATAATATATGGCGTTAAACTACTCGTTATTTTTGTATAATTAGTACTACTAATTCCGTGATGTTTTGTTGCGTATTTTTCGAACTCTTTTCCGTAATCCATTTTCGTGATTCTTTTAGTATTTGTTTTGTAAATATAAGAACTATTATGATAACTTTTTATTACCGCCATTGGCTAAAAAAACCTGAACTTGTTGATTCAGGTTTTTATAATTGTACTATTCTAAAATAAATTTAGAATTAATATTTACTTATTTATAAACTTCTTTAGTAAACTCTTGGTAAGAAAGTTCTTTCGTCTTGAAGCTCATGTTCTCTTTATAGAAAGTTAATAATTTCTGACTAATTAACTGCGCTTGCAATTTTTGAGCTTCTTCTTTGTTTTGTAGAACTCTACCAGCAATTTCATTTAACTCTTTTTCTTCTGGATTCATATTCCCAAACTGTGCCATTTGAGTGCGAATAAACCCTTTTGCATACGTTCCTAACTCTGCATGGTCTATCTTAATATTGTTCTCCTTCATAATCTTTCCTTCGATTAATTGGTAACGTAAACTTTTTTCTGATTTATTAAATTCTTCAGTAGCTTCATCTGCAGTTAATGGTTTTTCACCAGCAGTTGCCAACCATTTCTTTAAAAATACTGCAGGTAAATCAAACTTTGTGTTTTCTACTAAATGCTCTGTTACCGCATTTAATAATTGTTGATCTCCTTGTTGCTTAAATTGATTTTCTGCGTCTTCTTTAATTTTGTTTCTTAATTCTGTTGCAGTAGATACACTCCCATCAGCAAATAACTTAGAAAATAACTCTTTATCTAAATCTGCAGGTGCCGTTTCTGTAATTTCCTCTACAGTAAAAGAAACCGTAATATCTAAATCATGAATTTCTTCATGGGTTACTCCTAAAAGGTGCTCTAATCTGTGTGCATCTTCAAATAGTTTCTTAGTATCTAAAGCAATAACATCACCTACTTTAGCACCAATAACTTTCTTTTCGTTCTTCTTTCCGTTTAAATCGCTAACTAAAAAGGTCCCTTTTTTATTAATTTCTTTAGCTTCATTAACAAAAGTACCAGTTACATTAGCATTTGCTACTGCCTCTTCTAAAGAAGAAACTTTACCATAACGTAATTGGATATTTTTCATTTCTTCGTCTAACAGCTCTTCTGTTGCAACAATCTTATATTCGTTTACTTTATTTTTAGATTTTAAAGCTACAGTAAATTCTGGAATTAAACCTAACTCAAACTCAAAAGACAACGTTTCTGCATCCCAATTAAAAGTCTCTTGAAGTCTTGGTAAAGGGTTTCCTAAAATCTCTAACTTCTGGGTTGCTAAATAATTATTTAAAGATTGTTGTAAAAGCTTGTTCACCTCATCCATAAGTATAGATCTACCGTGCTGCTTTTTTATCATACCCATAGGCACTTGTCCTTTTCTAAAACCAGGAACATCTGCTTTTTTACGGTAATCCGTAAGCAATTTATTCACTTTTTCTTGATAGTCTTCTGCAACAATATCAATCTTTACAACTGCGTTTAACGCATCTATATTCTCTCTAGTAATATTCATTTATTTGTTCTTTTGTCTTAAAAAAATATACTGCAAAATTAATCAAAAATATTATATTTAACAAGCAATTAAGCGCTTCTCTTTAAGCGCAAAACAATACAAAGCTATATAAGTATTTGAAAAAAAAAGAGTTCATTTTTATTGTGTTATTGTATTAATTATTAATTTACTTTTTCTCTTTTAACAGCGAAAATAATACCGATCTAAAAATAGACAATAAGATACTAAAAAGTAGTGCTGCAAAAAATCCTGAAACTGCAAAACCATCTACTAGTTTATCTGCCAATAAAATTATAATTGCATTAATAACGAAGAGGAACAAACCAAACGTTACTATTGTTGCAGGCAATGTAAAGAAGATTAACAAGGGTTTTACAACCATGTTTAGCAATGCAATTACTACTGCTACTATAATTGCAGAGAGGTATCCAGATACAGATACTCCTGGAAGAACAGTTGCTAAAACAATTACAGCTAAAGCAGTTAACAAAATTTTTAAAAATGTTTTCATTTCAATTAAATTAATTAAAACTACTTAAGTGCTAAAAGTGTACCAAAAAAAAAATGTGCTTTTTTGTCAGGTTATGCAATACCCGAGTTTGTATTTAAGCTCAAAAATAGTAATTTAGCTTAGCTCAATATAATCGCAGCAAACCATATCATTTACAATTCATATGTCTCACATCCTTAAAAATAAAAATCTAGAAATCCAAATAGATTTACCTGCTGAAAATTATAATTTTTCTAGATTCGATTGGACTGGGAATATTGTGAGTGTTAAATTTAAAAATATTCAATTAGCAAGCACTGAAACTAACACTTCTGAAAATGAAATACAGACTGGAAAAGGGTTTTATAATGAATTTGGCATTGATACGGCATTAGGTTTTAACGAAGCAGCTATTGGAGATTGGTTTCACAAAATAGGGGTAGGCTTATTAAAAAAAGACAATGAAGAATATGTTTTTAATAGAAATTACGAAATAAAACCAGCTGCCTTCGAAATTGAATACACATCAAACACAATTTTAATTACCTGTAAATCAGAATTTAACAATGGATATTCCTATGTGCTAAAAAAAGAAATTAAGTTAGAAGAACATGGTTTTACAATCAACTATGATTTAGAAAATACAGGAGAAAAAGAAATTATTACAGATGAATATGTACATAATTTTATAGCAATTAACAAAGAATTAATTGGACGTAATTATGTATTAAAATTTCCTTTTAAATTGATGCCCGCATTCTTTTTAGAGGCGGTTAACCCGGAACAAAAAGTTGCTATTGGACAAACTGATATTAAATTTAATGATTCGCCTAAAGAGCAATTCTTTTTTAGCAACCTTAATGGTTATAAAAATGTAAAGTCACAATGGGAATTAAAAAACTTAGAAAGTAAAATCAGTATTTCTGAAACGGGAAGTTTTAACACCAACAAAGTAAATCTTTGGGGTTGGAAACATGTAATTAGTCCAGAATTATTTATTGACGTTTCTATTAAACCAGCCCAAAATGCAAACTGGAAAAGGACTTATAAAATTTCTAACTTTCTATAGAAAAGTAAAAACTATGTACTACTCTGCAACGCTATTGCTTTGCGCTCTAATTCTAATTGAAACTCTTCCATTACAGGTTTTACTGTGCTTTCTGGTATGTCTGCAACTTTAATATACATCAAACCGTCTATTGCGTTATTAAATTTCGGATCTACATTAAAAGCGACTAAACGTGCATTTTGTTTTACATATTTTTTAATTAAAACAGGAATTCTTAAAATACCAGGCTCAATTTCATCAATAATTTTATCAAACTTTTGCATGTCCGCTTTGCTCGCATCAAATACAAAATCTTTATCGCCGTCTTTTAGTTTTACCTTATACTCTTTCTTTGGCCTAATATACTGTGCAATATATGGGTCGTAATAATGAGATTTCATAAACTCAATCATCAAAGACTTTGAGAAATCTGAAAACTGATTGCTAATAGAAACGCCGCCCATTAAATATTTATACTGAGGATAGCGCAATGTTATATGCACAATTCCTTTCCAAAGCAAAAATAAAGGCATTGGCTTTTGCTGATATTCATCAATAATAAAGGCTCTACCCATTTCTATAGTATTGTCCATCATTTGGTGTAATTCTGGCTCAATTCTAAATAAAGATTGTACGTAAAAACCCTTGATTCCGTGTTTTTTATAAATCTCTTTTCCCAGACCCATTCTGTATGCGCCTACTAATTTTTCTGCTACTGCATCCCATAATAATAAATGGTGATAATAATTATCAAACTTGTCTAAATCTGTCTCTTTATTAGTGCCTTCTCCAATAGCTCTAAAAGTAATTTCTCTCAATCTACCAATTTCATGAATTATATTAGGTATGTCTTTGGCACTTGCAAAAAATACTTCATAGTTTTTACTTTGCAACAACCTGCTGTTAGTTTCTCTTAAAGCGTCTACTTCTGCCCTAAATAAACCTAAGCTTCTTTGTGGTGAAATTTTCTTAGCTACTTTTTTTATTTTAATTTTTGGCGGAGAAATTAATCTATTAGATTTCTCAAAAGGATTAGCCAACATATATGTTTTTCTCCTTATAAATTTATAGAAATCAGGCAATGCTTTGAAGGTGTCTTGGTCTTTCACAGAAATAGGTTTTCCAATTCTTACTTTTATAACCCTACCACGTTGTTGTATTACTTCAGAGGGTAATTTGGCAGTTCTTAAAGTATCAGAGAATTTAGATAAAAAGTAAAACAACCTACTGTTTTTAGCGTGAAAATAAATAGGAATTACAGGAACATTTGCTTTTTTAATTAATTTAATTGCCCCTTCTTCCCAGGGTTTATCTACATTTAATTTTCCATCTTTGTGAGTAGAAACCTCTCCTGCTGGAAAAATACCTAATGGCTTACCTTTCCTTAAATGCAGTAATACACTTTTTAGTCCTGCAATACTAGATTTTGCTTCCTTTCTTGTTTCAAAAGGATTCACTGGCATTACGTATGGTTTTAAAGGCGCTACTCTCTGAAGTAAAAAATTAGCAACTATTTTATAATCTGCCCTTTTTTCAATCAAAAGTTTTAATAATAAAACACCATCAATTCCACCCAAAGGATGATTAGAAATGGTAATAAACGGACCCTCTTCTGGAATTCTTTTTAAATCTTCCTCAGGGATTTCAAATTTAACTTTACAATCATCTAAAATTCCATTTAAAAAATCTAAATCAGATTTATTTTTATTATTATCGTAGATTTTATTAACAGCAGATATACGAAGAATTCTTAAAATAATCCATCCAACAAAACTTCCTAAAAATTCGAATTTCTGCAAACCGATAACTTGTGAAATCTCTTTTGAGGTTACTAAAGACATGATTTATGCTTAAATAGGGGTGAAAATATAATATAAAAAGACAACTATTAATTTGTTCCTAAAACAATTTGAATTGTCTCTTTATTTACCTGTGTCAATAGTGACTTTCCTTTTACTTCAATACTGGCAATAGCTTTATTATCAAAATGGCGTACCGTATACAAATCTACTTCTTTTTGAACCTCTATTTTAAACTCCTTTTTTAACTCGTTATAAAACGCATCAAAATTATCGAATTTATTATCAATACAAACAGAAAAGCTTAATGCAGAGTTTTGTATTAAATTTACTTTTAGTTGATACTCATGTAATTTTTGAAAAATATAACTGATATTATTCTCTACCATAAACGAGAAGTCTAAAGCAGAAATTGATACCAATATTTGATTTTTCTTCACAATAAAACAAGGAATAAAAGGCACCAACCTTATACCTTTAGTCACATTGGTCCCAGCTTCTTTAGGGTTGATAAAAGAGCGTACCAACAAGGGGATTCCTTTTCTTTCTAAAGGTTGTAATGTTTTTGGATGAATTACAGAAGCACCATAAAAAGCCATTTCAATAGCCTCCTCATAAGAAATCTGTTCTAATAATGTAGTTTGTTCAAAAACTCTCGGGTCTGCATTTAAAACTCCCGGAACATCTTTCCAAATAGTTACGTTTTCTGCATCTAAACAATACGCAAAAATACTTGCTGTATAATCAGATCCTTCTCTACCTAAAGTGGTTGTATTTTCTGTATCATTTGCAGCAATAAAACCTTGTGTAATACTTAATTTTGATGCGTCTAATTTATTACTAATAATATCTTGTGTCAGATCCCAATCTACTTTTGCATCTCTATAGTTACTGTCAGTTTTTATATAATTTCGAACATCAAACCAATTATTTTCTATACCTATTTTAGTTAAATATGCACTTACTATCTTGGTTGACAAAAGCTCTCCAAAACAAATAATTTGGTCATAAACATAGTTAAATCTTTGCGATGTGTTTCTTGCCAAAAACCAACTTAATTCCCCTAAAAGAATATCTATTTCTTTATTAATAGTGTCATTTTTATCAAACAAGCCTTTCATTAAGTTTTTGTGGAAATCTTCAACAATACCTAATTTTTCTGATAATTTATCTGTCTTATAATAATAAGCATCAATTACATCTTCAAATGCATTTGTGTTTTTTCCCATTGCTGAAATCACAACTAATGTATTCTCTATTCCTTCGCTTTGTAAAATACGAGTTATATTCTTTACACCCTCAGCATCTTGAATAGAAGCACCACCAAATTTAAAAATCTTCATTTTTAATTATTTTGAATAAATTTCGCTAAATTTTCTTTGTCCATTTGTACTACAGACCAATCATTTAAATACGTTGCTCCTGTGCTTTTATAAAAATCAATGGCATTTGTATTCCAATCTATCACTTCCCAAGCAACTCTATTAAAATTGTTATCATATGCATGTTTTAAAACTGCAGTATACAATGCTTTTCCAGCTCCAATTTTCTGTTTACTTTTAGTTACAATTAAATCTTCTAAATGAATTGTACGTCCTTTCCAAGTAGAAAAACGCTCATAAAACAAGGCAATTCCTATAATATTGTGTTCTTGCTCTGCAACAAATACTTTAAATTTCGGAGTTTCAGAAAAACCATCTCGCACTAAATCTGTTACTGTAATTTCTACAGCATCTGGTTCTTTTTCAAAGACTGCCAATTCTGTAATTAAATTAAATACAGCTTGCATATCCTCTTTTTGTCCTAACCTAACTTTAAAGTCCATGTTCTTTCAATTTAAGTCAAAGATAGTTTTTTAGATTTCGCAGAAAAATATTTAGCTATTTTATACGGTAATTTATAAATTGTTTAAAATTTACCTAAAAAAGATAATTAAATAGTCTAAAATTGATCACGAAATCGTTGTAGTTAATTAAATAAAAGAGCATCTTTGTACCAGTTTTTAAATACAATATATGGGGAGTAAAAATCAAACATTAGGGGAATTTATTATTGAAAACCAGGACTCATTTAAATATACTTCTGGTGAACTTTCTAGATTAATCAACTCTATAAGATTGGCAGCAAAAGTTGTAAATCATGAAGTAAATAAGGCAGGTTTAGTCGATATTGTTGGAGCTGTTGGCGACAAAAACATTCAAGGTGAAGAGCAGCAAAAACTAGATATCTACGCGAATGATAAATTCATTCAGACATTAAGCAATAGAAATATTGTTTGCGGAATTGCAAGTGAAGAAGAAGATAGTTTTATTACGATTAATAGTCAAGATGAAAATAATCAGAATAAATATGTTGTTTTAATAGATCCTTTAGACGGTTCTTCTAATATTGATGTAAACGTTTCTGTAGGAACAATTTTTTCTATATACAGAAGAGTTACACCCGTTGGAACTCCAGTAAAGCTAGAAGATTTTCTACAAAAAGGTAGCGAACAAGTTGCAGCAGGTTATGTTGTTTACGGCACGTCTACAATGCTTGTTTACACCACAGGAGACGGTGTAAATGGTTTTACTTTAAACCCAGCAATTGGTACGTTTTATTTATCGCATCCAAATATGGTGTTTCCAGAAGATGGTACTATTTACTCTGTGAATGAAGGAAATTACATAGATTTCCCTTTAGGAATAAAAAAATACATAAAATATTGCCAAGAAGAGGAAGATGATCGGCCTTATACCAGTAGATATATTGGTTCTTTAGTCTCAGATTTCCATAGAAATATGATTAAAGGTGGCATCTATATGTATCCAAAAGGTTCTAGGAATCCGAACGGAAAATTACGCTTACTGTATGAATGTAATCCAATGGCTTTTCTTGCCGAACAGGCTAATGGAACATCTTCTGACGGCTATACAAGAACCCTGGATGTTACACCTACGGAATTGCATCAAAGGGTGCCTTTTATATGTGGAAGCAAGAATATGGTAGCTAAAGTAGAAGAATTTATGCTAAAATTTGGTGAATAAATCTTATTGATACTGTTATAAAATAACAAAAGAGGAATCTTTTGTGAAACTGCTTCTTATTAAGTAAGTTTGTAGTGTTAGATGTAATACGAATTTAAAAACAAAAAATATGGCTTTTCAATTACCAGAATTAGGATTTGCGTATGACGCTTTAGAACCTAATATTGATGCAAGAACTATGGAGATACACCATAGTAAACATCACAACGGATATACAACAAAATTAAACGGAGCAATTGCAGGAACAGAATTAGAAGGAAAATCTATTGAGGCTATTCTAGCTAATTTAGATATGAGCAATGGTGGTGTAAGAAATAATGGTGGTGGTTTTTACAACCATTCTTTATTTTGGCAAGTAATGAACCCAGAAGATAAAGGATCTTTATCTGGAGAATTAAAAGAGGCTATTGAGGCTGCTTATGGTTCTGAAGAAGCTTTTATGGAAGCTTTTTCGAAAGCTGCTGCAACTCAATTTGGTTCTGGTTGGGCATGGTTGTGTGTTCATAAAGGTGGTAAAGTAGAAGTTTGTTCTACACCAAATCAAGACAATCCTTTAATGCCAGGTGTTACCTGTCAAGGAACTCCTGTCCTAGGATTAGATGTTTGGGAACATGCTTACTATTTAAACTACCAAAACAGAAGACCAGATTATATTAATGCCTTCTTTAATGTAATTAACTGGAACGAAGTTTCAAAAAGATACGCAGAAGCGAAGTAATTTACTTCAGTCTATAAATAAAAAAAGCATCCAAATTATTGGATGCTTTTTTATTGGAATTTTTTATTTCTTATTTTAGTAAGATCTTTTATCGTTTCCTTCATAGAAATTAATAAAAGCTTCATTTACTACTCTATTTCCTCCAGGTGTTGGATAATTTCCTGTAAAATACCAATCCCCTAAATTATCAGGACATGCAATGTGTAGGTTTTCTACAGTTTGATAAATAACATCAACGTCTGCTTTAATATCTTTAGTTTTTAACATCTCAGCAATTTTAGCAGAAACTTCTTCTACTGCAAAAGGTGCATAGATTTCTTTTACAAAATTTATAATATCCTCATCCTTTTCACCTTGTTGTGCTTTTGATTTTTTGTAAACTGCCTCTATAATATTTTCTTGCTTTGTATCTTTTAGAAGTTCTATTGCTGCTTTAAAAGCAATAAATGCCTCAATTCTAGCCATATCTATTCCGTAACAATCTGGATATCTAATTTGTGGCGCAGAAGAAACAACTACTATTTTTTTAGGCTCTAATCTGTCTAAAATTTTAATAATACTTTTCTTTAGTGTAGTTCCACGAACGATACTATCATCTATAATTACAAGATTATCTGTAGGTTTTACAACACCATATGTAATATCATATACATGTTCTACCAAATCATTTCTACTACTATCGTCGGCAATAAATGTTCTTAGTTTCGCATCTTTAATCGCTATTTTTTCAAAACGAGCTCTTTCAGATAAAATTTCTGTTACTCTTTTAGCAGATAGTTTTGTGCCTCCAGCTAAAATTTTTGCTGTTTTTTGCTCATTTAATAAATCTTCAGCAGCCTCTGTCATTCCATAAAAAGACGTTTCTGCCGTATTTGGTATATATGAAAAAACAGAATTAGAAATATCAGAATTAATAGATTTTAAAATCTTCGGAAATACTAATTTCCCTAAATTTTTACGTTCTTCGTAGATAGAAGCATCACTTCCTCTAGAAAAATAAATCCGTTCAAAAGAACATGATTTCTTTTCTCTAGGCTCTAGTACTTTTTCTATAGAAGTTTTACCGTTCTTTTTTATAATTAAAGCATGCCCTCTTTCCAATTCTTGAACATCATCAATCTTTACATTAAATACAGTTTGTATTACTGGTCTTTCTGACGCAACCACAACAACCTCGTCATCTTCATAGAAGAATGTAGGTCTAATTCCGTTTGGATCTCTCAAAACAAAAGCATCTCCATGGCCAACTAAACCTGCTAATGCATATCCACCATCCCAATTTTTTGCAGACCTACTTAATACGTTTTGTAAATCTAAATTCTCTTCAATAAATGGTGAAGCATCTTTTTTGTTGAATCCTTTTATTTTTGCTTGTTGATATAAACTAGAAACCTCTTCTTCTAAAAAATGACCAATTTTCTCCATTACAGTTACTGTGTCTGTAAACTCCTTTGGATGCTGACCCAACTCTACCAATTCTTCTAATAATTGTTTAGAATTAGTCATGTTAAAATTACCAGCAACAATTAAATTTTGATGACGCCAATTGCTCTGACGTAAAAATGGATGCACGCTTTCGATACTATTTTTACCAAAAGTACCATACCTAACATGTCCTAAAAATAAGTTACCTATGTATGGCATATTTTCTTCTTGCCAAGCAACATCGTCTTTTTTCTCAGGGTTTTGCTCTAAAACACCATTTAAACGATCATTTATTTGCCCAAAAATATCTTGTATTGGCTGCGATTGGTTAGAACGAACTCTACTTACATACCTCGTACCAGGTGCTACGTTAAATTTTACACTTGCAAAACCAGCACCATCTTGACCACGATTGTGTTGTTTCTCCATTAATAAATACATCTTATTAATTCCGTAAAAAGCAGAACCGTATTTATCCTTGTAAAACTGTAAAGGTTTCTTTAATCGAACAAGTGCAATTCCGCATTCGTGTTTAATCGCGTCACTCATTTTGTGTTGTTTTTAATGTGTTGAGTTGTTGTTAATCTTGGGTTGTTTCAAAAAAAAATCCGCAGTCGAAACTGCGGATTAAATTTAAGATAATTTTATATCAAATTGTGTTAATTCTTTAAAAGCTTGTAAGCGCTCTTTAACTTCATCTTTCGTAAGCTCTTGCATACGCTCTGTGCCAAATTTTTCTACACAGAAAGATGCCAAATTAGAACCATAAATAATTCCGTTCTTCATATTCTCAAAAGAAACATCTTCTGTTTTTGCTAAATAACCACAAAAACCTCCAGCAAATGTATCTCCTGCTCCTGTAGGGTCAAAAACTTCTGCTAATGGTAAAGCTGGTGCATAAAACATTTTTCCTCCGCTAAACAACAAAGCACCATGTTCTCCTTTTTTAATTACTACATATTTTGGCCCCATTTTATGAATCTTTTTAGCCGCATTTACCAGAGAATACTCTCCAGATAATTGTCTTGCTTCTTCATCATTAATGGTAATTACATCTACCCTTTTTAAAACCGTATGTAAATCATCTAAAGCAATGTCCATCCAAAAATTCATAGTATCTAAAACTACTAATTTTGGTCTTTCTTTCATTTGATCTAAAACAGACGCTTGTGTTAAAGGATGTAAATTTCCTAACATTACAATACCTGCGTCTTTAAATTTTTCTGGAACAATTGGGGTAAATGTTTCTAGAACATTTAATTCCGTGATTAACGTATCGCGTGAATTCATATCATTATGATATTTTCCGCTCCAGAAAAATGTTTTGCCGTTCTTATCCACTTCAATTCCATCGGTATTAATACCTTTAGCATTCATCATTTCTAGATAAGAAGCTGGGAAATCTCCACCAACAACAGAAACAACACCTGTCTCTACTCCGAATTGAGAAGCTGCCAAACCTACAAAAGTTCCAGAGCCTCCTAATATTTTATCTGTTTTACCAAAAGGAGTTTCAATAGCATCAAAAGCTACAGTACCTACTGCTAATAATTTACTCATTTCTTAGATTTTATGCGTAATTTTGCGTTATACAAAAAAGCGCTTTTTTAAAGGGCAAAAATAAGTTTTAAAAATGACTATTACAGAAATACAAGAAGAAATTATTGATGAGTTTTCTATGTTTGATGATTGGATGGAACGCTATGAGTATATTATAGAGCTTGGAAAATCTTTGCCTATTATTTCAGACCAATATAAATTAGATGAAAATCTAATAAAAGGATGCCAATCTAAGGTTTGGTTGTACTCTGAATTAGATACTGATAAAATAAAATATACTGCAGACAGCGATGCTATCTTAACAAAGGGCATTGTGGCATTATTGTTGCGCGTTTTCTCTGAACAGAAACCAGCAGACATTTTAAGTGCAGAAACTACCTTTATAGATGCTATCGGTTTAAAAGAACATTTAAGTCCTACAAGAGCAAATGGTCTCGTTTCTATGGTAAAGCAAATAAAAATGTACGCCATTGCGCAACAAATAAAATTAGCTAATTAAGAACAAAAATCATGACAGATAAAGAACTAGAAGAAATTGGAGATAAAATTGTAAATGTTTTAAAAACTATTTACGATCCAGAAATACCTGTAGATATTTACGAATTAGGTTTAATTTATGATGTTTTTGTATCTGATGACAACAATGCAAAAATTTTAATGACATTAACATCACCTAATTGCCCAGTTGCAGAAAGTCTGCCTTTAGATATTGAAGAAAAAGTAAAATCTTTGAAGGAAATTCATAGTTGTGAAGTAGAAATTACATTCGATCCAACTTGGACTTCTGAAATGATGAGCGAAGAGGCAAAATTAGAGTTAGGAATGCTTTAGATTTTAGTAAAAATACTTTGAAACCAACTTAAAAAATGGCAGAAGAAATTATAAATAGAGTAGCAAGTAGCAAATTAAAAACATTTGATCTTGAGGAAATTTATCCTGAAGGCAACAGAGTTTTATTTGATATTAAAGACTGGTTGTTTCAAGAACTTATTTTAAAAGAAAAAGACTTTAGAGCATCTGTTAAACAACATGACTGGTCTCAGTATAAAAACTCTTTTGTTGCCATAACTTGTTCCGTAGAGGCAATTATTCCCTCTTGGGCCTTTATGCTAATTGCTTCAGAGGCTACACCTTTTGCAAAAAAAGTTGTCGTTGGAGATTTGGAATTGTTAGAAACCGTTTTATATCAAGAGCTATTAAGTTTTGTAGATCTAAAAGATTTTATAGGTTGCCCTGTCATAATTAAAGGGTGTGCAGAAAAACCAATCCCTAATTCTGCATTTGCATTCTTAATTGCTAAATTACAGCCTATTGTTAGGTCTATTCTTTTTGGAGAGGCTTGCTCTACAGTACCACTATACAAAGCTAAAAAATAATATTATCCTTTTTAATTTCTTTACATTGAACAGAATTCTCTTTATTTTATGCATACTCTTTGTATCAAATTCTTATTCACAAGACAAGGAAAAAGATACTGTATCAAAACCTAAATGGAAAGTGAACGGAAGACTTGCTTTTATATTTAATCAATCTTCTTTTTCTAATTGGACTTCTGGTGGACAAAACACGGTAGCAGGAAATATCAACTTAAACTACGATTTTAATTATAAGAAGGAAAGTATAAATTGGGATACCAGAGTAATTACGGGATATGGTATTAGTTATGTTAGTGAACAGGGCTATCGAAAAACAGATGATCGATTCGAATTAAATACACTATTAGGAATAAAAACTAGTACCAATTGGTTTTTATCCTTTATTGGGAACTTTAAAACACAGTACACAAAAGGTTTCGACTATAAACAAGAGCCAAAATCACCGGTTTCAGAATTTTTAGCACCTGCTTATTTAACTTTTGGACCAGGAATGTTATTTAAAAAATCTGATGAGTTAAGCGTAAACATTGCACCTGCGACCGCAAGATATACATTTGTAAATGATTTTTTTTCTGGAAAATTTGGTGTTGAAGAAGGTAAGAACACAGCATTTAGTTTAGGTTTTAACCTTTCTGGATATTATAAATTTAGTGTCATGAAAAATGTTGAAATGGAAAATATTATAACCATGTATTCAGATTACTTAGCCAATGTTGGTAATGTAGATTTAGATTATCAAACAAATATTCGTTTTAAAGTGAATAGTCATATTAAAATGCACATGACTTTTCATACAATAATAGATGATAATTCTTCTTCTAAAATTCAATTTAGACAATTATTTGGCATAGGTGTAAACTATAGTTTTCATGAAAAAGTAAGTTATTAATAACTTTTACCGAAATCATTTAAGTATGTCACAATAAAATTTAGCATAAACTTTATTAGCATACATTTAAAGAAACACCTGTTATTTAATATTTACTCTTCTTTATATTCATCATATAAAAAGTTGTTATAAGGAAAACGTTCGATGTGAATTTTCTTCACTTCATTATATGCTGTTTCCTTAAACTCTTCTAAATTTTCTTTATTTAAAGCAGAAATAAAAATAGAAGTTTCATTTTTATCATTCATCCAAGTTTTTTGCCAATCTTCTAGCGTATAATGTATTTTACTTCTTTCTGTAACAATATCATCTTCCTCTATGGTTTCGTGGGCATATGCGTCAATCTTATTAAAAACCATTACAGTTGTTTTATCTGCACATTTAATGTCAGCTAAAACTCCGTTTACAGAAGCAATATGATCTTCAAAATTTGGATGTGAAATATCTACAACGTGCAATAATAAATCTGCTTCTCTAACCTCATCTAGGGTAGATTTAAAAGATTCTACTAATTGTGTTGGTAGTTTTCTAATAAAACCTACAGTATCTGTCATTAAAAATGGAATGTTTTTAATAACTACTTTTCTAACCGTTGTATCTAAAGTTGCAAATAATTTGTTTTCAGCAAAAACATCACTTTTACTAATTACGTTCATCAAGGTAGATTTCCCAACATTGGTATAACCAACTAAGGCAACACGTACCATTTTACCGCGATTTTTTCGCTGAACAGCCATTTGTTTATCAATGGTCTTTAATTTCTTTTTTAGAAGGTCTATTTTATCACGAATAATACGTCTATCTGTTTCTATTTCTGTTTCACCAGGTCCGCGCATTCCAATACCCCCTTTTTGTTTGTCAAGGTGTGTCCAAAGTCTTGTTAAACGAGGCAATAGATATTGACATTGTGCCAGCTCTACTTGTGTTTTTGCTGAGCTAGTCTGTGCTCTTTGTGCAAAAATATCTAAGATTAAATTGGTTCTGTCTAAGATTTTACAATCTAAAACTTTTTCTATGTTTCTTATTTGAGCTGGTGATAACTCGTCATCAAAAATAGCGGTACCAACTCCGTTAGACTCTATATAAGCTCTTACTTCATCTAGCTTACCAACTCCTAAAAAAGTTTTAGGATTTGGTCTTTCCATCTTCTGAACAAAGCGTTTTACGGTAACTCCACCAGCGGTAGATGTTAAAAACTCTAACTCATCTAAATACTCATCAGACTGGGTTTCATTCTGTTGTTGCGTAATTACACCAATTAAAACTGCCTTTTCAGAAATTGCTTCTTTTGCGTCTATCATAGACTACAAAAGTACGAACTATTCTTCTCTTTGAGACATAAAACGGCGGTAACAAATACTAAAGGTAAAATGAATAATAACTACTTCTTGGCTTGCTGACTAAAAGCATCTCTTAACTTTTGATCATTTAAAATATATTTCTTGTATTTACCGTCTCTATATCTATAATAAATAAAGAAAGGCATAAATAAAAATGCGAGATATAAAATACCTAAACCCATTACAATCTGTGCTTTTTCATGCTCTGTATTTACTAAATACGCTCCTACTGCCATCCAAACTAAAAAGACAATAAACATTATTTTTAACGCTAATTTCATATTGCAAAACTACAAAAGTTATATCTTTAATTTTTTATAAATACTATGGAAAAAATAAATTATAAAATAGACCATTCTAACAATAATTTAAAGGCTTATAATAATTTAGATGCGCTGCAATATAAAGCAAGTTGGTTTTTAGAGTTTGGGAAAACTACTTCTGAAATTTATAATTTAGATAATGAAATTATATACACCATTGCTAAAAAATTTAAGTTTTGGAAATGGAGAATGTCTTATAATATTTCACCTAAAAATAAAGAAAGTCTTGTTTTGATTTCTAGTAATACTACAAATTCTGTTTTTAAATTGCAATTAGGTAACGATTTTTATGAGGTTCAAATTCATTATTTTCAAAAGCAATCGATTTTTAAAAACGGGATTAAAATAGCAGAAATAAATGATGCTTTTGCTGAATCTTTTGAAGAAAACACCAGCAACATTTTACTTTTAAATTCCGAGGATTTAGAAATTATTTTTTTACTTTACACCTGTTTAAAAACAGGCATTGTAAATCAAAAGCCTGCTATAAAGTCTCAGAAAGAATTAATTCCTCTTAAAGAAAAATGGGGTTCTTAATGGGTTTTAAATCTTTCTATTACCCTAAGGTACTATGTAAAATTGAAGAAGTACCAAAAGCACTAAAATTGCAAATGAAATAATTAATGGCTTAGAAATTTGCTTCTTTTGGTGCTGTAGCTCTTTCCCCAAATTTTTATTCCAAAAATATTCCACTAAAACAGCATACCCAACTAAGTTGAAAAGTATTGTTAGAAAAAATGTTTTTGGAAGGTAATCTAAAAGTATAATGGTTAGAAAGGTATAGGAAATCCCGAAAACAAGCACTTCAACTCTTGCCTTTGGTTTGTTCATTTTTTTTAAATTACTCATTAATAAAACAGCACCAAATAAGGTGCTAAAAAAGATAGTAAATCCCTGGATTGCTCTTTTTGAATATAAAATTGGGGAAACCGTTGCCTCAGATGAAGCCTCACGATGAGCTTTATCTAATTCTTTTTCTTCGATTAAAACATCTTTTTCAAAAATAATTGGATTTTGAGTAATGGAGCCTTTTTCAATGATATTTCTATTTTCTAACTCCCAAATTACTGCTTGTATCGCCTCATCTGTATACATCTTTTTATCTTCTAAAATATTTTCTAACTCGGCGTTAGACTTCTTTAACATGTTTTGAGTAAAATTGTTTGCTCTCATTTTAATTTATTTTCTTTAACTAGTAACTTCGATTAATTTATTTCTATAAGCTGTTAACAGCTTAGACTTAGAAATAAAACCAATGTATTTATTATTTTCAATAACTGGTAAATTCCATGCGCCACTTTTTTGAAACTTCTTCATAACATCTGTCATTCTGTCTTTTCCAACAACTATAACTTCTGGTGGTTTTTGCATTACTTCTCTTGCAATTACTTTATTATATAAGGTCTGGTCAAACATAATAGATCTAATATCATCTAACAAAATAATACCCAATAGCCTATTACTTTCTTGATCTACTACAGGAAAAATATTCCTATTCGATTTTACCACTGCTTCTTTTATCATTTCACCCAAGCTCATATTAGCGTAGACAGTGATAAAATTATTTTCTATAACTTTATCTATCTCCATTAAGGTTAAAACTGCATGGTCTTTATCATGGGTAATCAATTCTCCTTTTCTACCTAATTCCATTGCATACACAGAATAAGGATGCACATATTTTGCAAGAGAATAAGAAATTGCAGCCGTTATCATTAACGGAATAAAAAGGCCATAACCCCCAGTAACCTCTGCTATTAAAAATATTGCAGTTAGTGGTGCATGCAAAACAGCCGCCATTAAACCAGCCATACCAACTAAGGTAAAGTTACTTTCAGAAATAGTAGAAAGTCCGGTATTATTTATAATTTTTGCTACCACATTACCTAAAATACTTCCCATAAATAGAGTTGGTGCAAAAATACCTCCAACACCGCCAGCACCAAAGGTCAAGGCACTTGCTATAATTTTAAAAAAAACCAAACCCGTTAGTAAAAGGATCACAATCCAAACATTAGTTAAATCTAAATGCATAAAATTATTTTTTAAGGCTTCCTCAGGGTTTCCTGCTATTAAATTATTAATAACCTCAAAGCCTTCACCGTATAAAGGCGGAATAAAATAAATCAAAATACCTAAACCTGTTCCGCCAATTAGCATGCGTTTTATTGGCGAATCTATTTTATCGAAAAATTTCTGAATCCTATCATATACTTCTGTAAAATAGATAGAAGTTAAACCCGTAACCACTCCTAAAATAATATAAAAAGGAACCTCTTTTATTGAGAAAATAGCTACTGATTTAAAAGGAAGTAAGACATCTGACCCAAAGAAAAAATGTGAGGTAATTATAGCTGATAATGATGCTAAAAGCAACGGCAACATAGACGCAATTGTTAAGTCTAAACTAAATACTTCAATAGCAAAAATAATTGCAGCAATGGGCGCCTTAAAGATAGAAGATAATGCACCAGCAGCAGCACAACCAATTAATAAACTTCTAGTAGTTTGATTCAAGTGAAATAAGCGCGCAATGTTAGAACTTATTGCTGCACCTGTTGCCACGGTTGGGCCCTCTAAACCAACAGAACCACCAAAACCTACAGTTATGGGGGCCGTTAATATAGATGCAAACATTTTTTTACGTTTTATAATTCCTTTGCGCTTAGAAATAGCAAAAAGTGTAGATGGAATCCCATGATCTACTTTTTCTCTTATAATAAATTTTATAATAAAATAAACAATAGTAAGTCCTATTATAGGGAATACAAAGTAAAAGGCATTGTGATAATAGCGCACTAAATTACCTTCTAAAAGGTGTTGGAAAAAGTGTGTTAAATTTTTTAAAATAAGTGCTGCAACCCCAGATAAAAAACCAACCAGAATACTTAAAATATAAATAAACTGACGCTGAGAGATGTACTTATATCTCCAAATTAATATATTTTTATATATTTTTTTTGTTGTTGGCATTTATAATTATTTCTTTGATGACAATATATCTGTTCCTAAATAACCATCATCTTTATTATAATACCAAGCTCTATTTTTAGGCATCTTAATATTATTAATAGTTTCTAAACCTGATAGTAAAATATATTCTCCACTATTTTTTACTTCTTTAAAAAACTGATACACTTCCATAGCATATGTTTTTGGATCAAAATAAAAGTACCAAGTATCTTTACCTACTTCCTTAGAATAGTTCACTTTTAAAACCAAATATTCCTTTCCTTTAAAAGTTTTAGTTGTTACTGTTTGATCAACAATAGTGCCTTTATCCTTTAATTTCATTGGTAAGCCGTACAAATAGGTATAATAGTTTTTAAACATCTTTGCACGTTTACAATTCAAACTATATTTCTCTATTAATTCCTCAGATAGATTTGTGATTCCATTAATGGCAAAACTACAAACTTCTTTATGTACAATCTGTTTTGTCACGATACTGTCTCTTGCAGTTTCTACTGAAAAATACTGCTTCGGAAGATGTATTTCTATGCTACTTTTTCTTTGAGCTCCTTTTGGTGTTTGCATAGTAACAATAAGTTCGCCATGAAACGTATCCCAATTTCCAGTTGGGTCATGAAAGTTAATTGACTTTTCTAAAAGTTCGTCTCCTGTAATTTTTTGAGCAAATGCAGCAACTGAAATAAACAATACTAAAAGTAGGATGGTATTTTTCATAGTTTAAAAGTACTAAAAAAATTAGATAAAAAAAGACCTCACAAATTTTACAAACATGTGAAGTCTAAATGTTTAAAAAAGTAATTTCTATTCTTGAATATCTAATTTCAAGCTTAATTCTTTTAATTGCGTATCATCTATAAAGGCAGGCGCATCGATCATTACATCTCGTCCAGAATTATTTTTTGGAAACGCAATAAAATCTCTAATCGTTTCTTGTCCGCCTAAAATAGCAACCAATCTATCCAACCCAAAAGCCAAACCTCCATGCGGTGGTGCACCATATTCAAATGCATCCATTAAGAACCCAAATTGTGCTTTTGCATCTTCATCAGAAAAACCTAGATGGCGCAACATGGTTGCTTGCATTTGCTTATCATGTATTCTAATAGAACCGCCTCCAATTTCATTTCCATTTAAAACCAAATCATATGCGTTTGCTTTTACGGCTCCAGGATCTGTATCTAACAATTCCATCTGCCCTGGTTTTGGCGAAGTAAAAGGGTGATGCATTGCATGATAATGCCCTGTTTCTTCATCTAATTCCAATAATGGAAAATCGATTACCCATAAAGGTGCAAATACTTTCGGATCTCTTAAACCTAAACGCTCTGCAAACTCCATACGCAACGCAGATAATTGTGCTCTTACTTTATTCGTATCACCAGATAACACACAGATTAAATCTCCGGCTTTAGCTCCAGTTTTTTCAGCCCACTTTGCTAAATCTTCTTGATCATAGAATTTATCTACAGAAGATTTGAAGGTTCCATCTTCGTTTACACGACAATAAATCATTCCTAGAGCACCAACTTGTGGCCTCTTAACCCATTTTATAATATTGTCTATTTCTTTTCTTGTATGAGTATTTCCACCAGGAACAGCGAAACCAACTACCAATTCTGCGCTGTTAAAAACGCCAAAATCTTTGTGTTGTGTAATCTCATTCAACTCACCAAACTCCATACCGAATCGAATGTCTGGTTTGTCATTTCCGTACAAACGCATTGCATCGTCATATAACATTCTTGGGAATTTCTCCACTTCAACATTATTTACTTCTTTTAGTAAGTGACGCGTTAATCCTTCAAAAATATTTAAAATATCTTCTTGCTCAACAAATGCCATTTCACAGTCAATCTGTGTAAATTCTGGTTGTCTATCTGCACGTAAATCTTCATCTCTAAAGCATTTTACAATCTGAAAGTATTTGTCCATTCCACCAACCATCAACAATTGTTTAAAGGTTTGTGGAGATTGTGGTAATGCGTAAAACTGACCTTCATTCATTCTAGAAGGTACTACAAAATCTCTTGCACCTTCTGGCGTAGACTTTATTAAATACGGCGTTTCTACCTCTATAAATTCTTGATCAGACAAGTATTTTCTCACTTCCATAGATACTTTATGACGAAAAATTAAACTGTCTTTTACAGGGTTTCTTCGAATATCTAAGTATCTATATTTCATTCGAATATCTTCTCCTCCATCCGTTTTATCTTCAATTGTAAACGGTGGTGTAATAGAAGCATTTAAAATTTCTAACTTAGAAACCAAGACTTCAATGGCTCCTGTAGGCATTTTAGAATTCTTAGATTCTCTATCTATTACTGTTCCAGTTACCTGTATTACAAACTCTCTCCCTAAAGATTTTGCTTTCTCCATCATTTCTATTGGCGTGCGCTCTTCATCAAAAATTAACTGTGTAACTCCGTATCTGTCTCGCAAATCTACCCAAATCATAAAACCTTTATCACGCGTTTTTTGTACCCAACCCGCTAAAGTTATCTCTGTATTTATGTGCGATGCTCTTAACTCGCCACAAGAATGACTTCTATACATTTCTATTGAAAATTTAAGCTACAAAACTAAACATTTTCAAGTTAATATGAATCTTTTAGTCGTTCATTTCTATTCGGAAAATTCGGGAGAAATACCCCACTTTCAGCATGCGCTTTTTTAAAACAGAAAAGAGGGCAAACAATTGCTGCAATCAGCAACATAGAATTTGTTCAATTCTTTGTAAATTTGTCTTTATGAGTATAATTAATATTCAAGAGAAATTTAAATTATTTTCAGATTTCTGGTCTCCAAAAAAAATAGGGGAGTTAAACGGACAGCAGATTCTATTAGCCAAACTAAAAGGTGAGTTTGTGTTCCATAAACACGATGATGAAGATGAACTTTTTATGGTAATCAAAGGTTCTTTAGATATCGAATTACGCGATAAAACCATCACATTAAATGAAGGAGAGTTTTATATTGTACCCAAAGGAATAGAACACAAACCAATTGCAAAAGAAGAAGTACATATTGTATTATTTGAACCTTTAGGCATTAAACATACAGGAGATGTTATTGCAGCTATTACTCTAGAAACGTACGATACAATTTAACAAAAAACAACTATTATTTCTCATTTTTTTTGAGCATTGATAGCTGATAAATGATTATTAAAAATGAAACTATATTTAGTCCCAACACCCATTGGTAATTTAGAAGACATGACTTTTAGAGCCATTAGAATTCTAAAAGAAGTCGATTTTATTTTAGCAGAAGATACGCGCACAAGCGGCAAACTCTTAAAGCATTACGAGATTGCTACGCAAATGCACAGCCATCATATGCACAATGAACATAGATCTATACAAGGAGTTGTTAATAGAATAAAAAATGGAGAAACCTGTGCCTTAATTTCTGATGCCGGAACGCCTGCAATTTCAGATCCCGGTTTTTTATTGACAAGAGCTTGTGTAGAAAATAACATAGAAGTAGACTGTTTACCCGGAGCAACTGCTTTTGTACCTGCATTGGTAAACTCTGGTTTGCCAAATGATAAATTTATTTTTGAAGGTTTTTTACCTGTTAAAAAAGGAAGACAAACGCGTTTTTTACTATTAGCAGAAGAAACTAGGACCATGATTTTTTACGAATCGCCACATAAACTGGTGAAAACCTTAGGACATTTTATAGAATATTTTGGAGCAGACAGACAAGTTTCTGTTTCTAGAGAATTGACAAAAATGTTTGAAGAAACTATTAGAGGAACTGCTACAGAAGTTTTAGCGCATTACACAAATAAACCACCAAAAGGGGAGATTGTTGTTATTGTTGAAGGAAAGAAGTAAAGTTAAACTGATAATATGAGCATCCCAGAATTCAAAACCAAACTAAAAACAACTCCAACCGCAATTACTTTCAAAGAAACCATGCAAGTAATTGAGGACCATTATAATTTTAATCCAACAGCATTTACAAACGGAGACATTATAAATAATGTAGGAGAAAATAATGGTTCTTGCAAGTTGTTTGCATTTGCAAAGCATCAAAAGTTAAGAAAAGAAGAAACTTTATTATGTTTTGGCGAATATTATCAAACTGTTTTAGAAGATAAAAATGGTACCTCGCATCAAAATATTAGAAATTTTATGCAAACAGGTTTTAAAGGTTTGTCTTTTGAAAATGAAGCCTTAACATTAAAGAAATAACTTTAATATTTAGAGCCGTTGTGTTTCCCAACTTCAAAACCATTTTTTCCTAAAAACTGATTTCCACTTTCAATGGCATCTTCCTCTAAGCTTGTTCCCATAGAATCGTTCCATCTATTTAAATATCCAAAGAGTGAAATTACGCCTAGCATTTCTACGATTTCTCCTTCATTCCAATACGTATATAACGTTTCTTTAATTTTTGCATCAACTGCATTTGGCACCATAGAAGCTGCCAAAGAAAAATCTAAAGCCGCTCTTTCTGCTTCTGAGAAGGCAGCGTGTGTTTTATATTCCCAAATATTATCTAATTGTTCTTGCGCTGCACCGTAACGCTCTGCAGCCCTAATTGCATGTGCCTGGCAATATCTGCAACCTGTTGCATTGCTAGAAACCCAAGCAATCATTCTTTTTAATGCAGACGTAACGCGTCCTTCATTAGCCATTACTGCTTTATTCAAATTTATAAAAGCTTTAGAAATAGCGGGTCTGCGTTGCATGGTTAATACAGAATTCGGACAAAAACCTAAGGTCTCATTAAAAAATTCTGCCAATTCTTTAGTTTCTAAATCGTGTGCTGCTGAAAGTGGTGTTACTAAAGGCATTTTTTATATCTTTAAATTTATTATTGTACCTACATTTGTAGTAATCTACAATTTAATACTTCATTTCTAAAAAATAGAAAATATGGTCAAAAATATAATTAAAACAGTTTGGACAGAAAAATCACAGTTTAAAAGTGATAACCCTAGCGGGTACGAATTTACCATGTTTGATAAGTCTCAAGATAACGGAGATGTGGTTGGGTTTGCCCCTAAAGCATTAATGCTCTCTTCTTTAGCGGGTTGTTCTGGCTTAGATGTAGTTTCTTTGTTAGAAAAAATGCGTGCAGAAGTTGCTAATTTCAAAATTGAAGTAACTGCAGAGTTAACAGATGAGCATCCAAAATTTTATAATAAAGTAAAGGTTGATTATCATTTTACGGATAGCGAATTACAACCAGAAAAAATACAGAAAGCCGTAAACTTATCGGTAACAAAATACTGTGGCGTTATGGAAATGTTTCGTCAGTTTTCAGAGGTAGAAATTGAAATTTTTCTGCACGAAATTTAAAATAAAGTCAATAAAATGCTATGAGATGGACTTTAAAACCCGCACCAGATAAAGAAAAAATAGAAAAATTAGCCCAAGATTTACAGGTAGATTCAACTATTGCTAATGTATTATTTCAAAGAAATATTGAAACATTTGAGGATGCTAAAAATTTCTTTAGACCAAGTTTAGATGCTATTCATGATCCCTTTTTAATGAAAGACATGGATGCCGCGGTTGCAAGAATTGAAACCGCTATTGCAAACAACGAAAATATTTTAGTTTATGGGGATTATGATGTAGACGGAACAACTTCTGTTTCACTAGTTGCTTCGTATTTAAAAACGATAACTCCAAATATTGCAACCTACATCCCAGATAGATATGCGGAAGGATATGGAGTTTCTTATCTAGGTATAGACTTTGCGCATGACAATAATTTCTCTTTAATCATTGCCTTAGATTGTGGTATTAAAGCAATTGAAAAAGTGGCATATGCATCAGAAAAAAATATCGATTTTATTATTTGTGATCACCATAAACCAGGTGCAGAAATACCAAAAGCAGTGGCTGTTTTAAATGCAAAAAGAGAAGACTGTACCTATCCTTTTGATGAGCTTTGTGGCTGTGGCGTTGGTTTTAAACTGATACAAGCGCTTGGAGTTTCTAGAAATCAAACCATTGAAGATTTTGTGCCGTATTTAGATTTGGTGGCTACTGCTATTGCAGCAGATATTGTTCCTATGAATGGCGAAAACAGAGTTTTAGCATATTATGGATTGCAAGTAATTAATCAAAATCCTAGAAACGGAATTAAAGCCATTATTCATCAAACAAAAAAAACAGTGCTTACTATTACCGATGTTGTATTTATAATTGCACCTAGAATAAATGCCGCTGGCAGAATAAAACACGGTAATTATGCTGTAGAGCTTTTAACCGAAATGGATTTTGACGCCGCTATAGAGTTTGCTGCTTCCATAGAGATTTTTAATGCTGACAGAAAAGAATTAGACAAACGAATTACGAATGAAGCACTTATTCAGATTATTGATAACAAGGAAGAAGAGCAATTTTCTTCTGTTGTTTTTCAAGAAGATTGGCACAAAGGTGTTATTGGTATTGTTGCTTCTAGATTGATTGAAAAATACTACAGACCTACTATAGTCTTTACAAAAAGTGGCGATAAATTAGCTGCTTCTGCGCGTTCTGTAAAAGGTTTTGATGTCTACAATGCGTTAGAAGAATGTAGCGAGTTTATAGAACAATTTGGTGGTCATAAATATGCTGCCGGTTTAACGCTCTTACCAGAGAATTATCAAAATTTTAAAAACAAGTTTGAAGCGGTTGTTGAAAGAACCATCGATAAAAAATTATTAACTCCAGAAATTACTATAGATGCTGCAATAGATTTATCTGAAATTACGCCTAAATTTTTTAGAATTATTCAACAAATGGCACCTTTTGGTCCGATGAATATGAAACCTACTTTTACATCTACTTGTGTTCGGGATAATGGTTATGGCAAACAAGTTGGTGCAGATAAAACGCATTTAAAACTAAATGTTTTTCAAGGTGACAATCAAAAAACATACAATGCTATTGGTTTTAATTTAGGTGCTAAAATAGCACTTGTGAATGACGAGTTTAATATTGCGTATGCATTAGATGAAAACGAATGGAATGGACGAAAAACAGTGCAATTACTATTGAAGGATTTGAAGTAGAAAGCCTACACCTCCATAGACATTAAAACCATTTTCAACTCCATGTAAGTAACGCTACCGTCTACTTTTTCTTTCAGCGCCGTTAACCCTTTTACTTCGCCGGCTGTTTCAACCTGATTTCGAATGTTTTTATACCGTTTTAATGGAATCAATTCTAAAACATCTATATCACCAGAAGAAATATAATTAGCCAAATGGTTCTCTATGGTTCCAACGGTTAAACTGCGTTCTTTCGCAATTTCTTTTATTGACAAACCCGCTTTAAAGAGCTCAAAAGAAATTTGCTTCGTTGGCTTTTTATCTTCCTTTTTTTGTTCGTTTAATCTGTTAATTCCGTTGTCTTTGCAATATACTTCAATAGCTTCTAAAATTTCTTCTCCGTATTTTGAAACGCGTGTTTTGCCCATTCCAACAACCTTTAATAGTTCCTTTTCAGTTCTAGGTAAGTCATCGCACAAGGCATATAAAGTCTCTTGTGTAAAGATTTGAAAATGTGCAATTTCTAAAGATTTTGCAATACCATCTCTTAATTCACGTAATTTTAAAGCTAAAATGGGATCTCGTTTAGAAGCAACCTTCTTCTTTTTAATAGGTTCTGTTTTTTGCAAAACGGCATTTGCTCTTACTTGCAAGTATTCTTGAACTTTAAAACCTTTGGTCATTTTTTGTAATGCAAATAACTTCTCTTCTAGCTTTTCTTGCAAAGAATCAAACTGTTTAGAAAAGTCTTTTTTTACGGCTTTATTATCTGTAGAAAAGGTAATTGTATCTAAAGGTTTTTGAATACTATTTTTAGTTGTATTTAGAAAATAAGTAATTGCTTTTATAAAACGTTCTTGAATTTGAGAACTATTTTGAGGAAGAACATTATCTTCAGAAAGTGTATTTAACTGATTTTTAAATCCGTTAGAAATCTTCATTAAAGCTACTATTCCGTCATCTTTTATGGTTTGTAAATGATCTATAACATCTCCTTTGATACTTGTTCTATTGTTGTAAAAAATATCTATTAACCTTGTTATTGGGTATAACAATGGCTGATAATCTAATATTTCTGAAATTAAATTTAACTGAAAATGTTTCTCAGATTCGTTTAAAACACTTTCGTCAGGATGATTCTCCTCAACACCTTCATTAAAAACACTTACAGTACTATCATTAATAATGGCGCTACTAGTAATTGGCGTTTTCAATACCAAACCTTCTAAAGAAGTACACCTACTTAGTGCCACATATGTTTGCCCGTGCGCAAAGGAAGCTTCTGCATCTATAATCGCTTTTTCAAAGGTTAAACCCTGACTTTTATGAATGGTTATTGCCCAAGCCAACCTTAATGGAATTTGAGAAAAAGCACCTATCATCTCTTCCTTTATAGCTTTAGTTTCTTCGTTGATCGAATAATTAATATTCGACCAAGTTTCTTTTTCGGTAACAATTTCATCAATCTCATTTGCACATTTTACCGTAACAGATTCCTTAGAAATTGCCGTAATGATTCCTATTTTTCCGTTGTAATATCTTTTGTCTGTAGAAGAGTCATTTTTAATAAACATTACCTGTGCACCCACCTTTAATTCTAATCTTTCTGCATTTGGATAGGCGTTCTCATTAAACTTCCCAGAAACTTCAGCATTAAAAAAAGAACTTTTAATTTTAAGTTTGTTTAGTTCAGATTCGTTAATTAAATTGGCTCTATTATTGTGTGTTGTTAGTGTAATGTACCCTTCTTCTTTGGTTGGTGAAAAAGAAGGATTGTAATTTTTATTTAAAATTTTAGCAGACATATCAGATAGCGTGTCAGTTCTAATTTCATTTAAAATTTTAATAAAATCTTCATTTTTCTGACGGTAAATATGTTTTAATTCTATGGAGACAACATTTGCTTCTTGATATGCTTTAGAACTAAAAAAGTATACTGTATTGTAATGTGACTGCAATAAACTCCATTCATTGGGCCTTACAACTGGTGCTAATTGCTGTAAATCTCCTATCATTAAAATTTGTGCACCACCAAAAACTTTATTTCTGTTTTTGTAGCGTCTCATTACTTGATCTATGCCATCTAGTAAATCTGCTCTAACCATCGAAATTTCATCAATAATTACTAAATCTAACGATTTTATAATGTCAATTTTTGTCTTCGAAAACTTACGTTGCGCATTCGAAGTATTTGCAATTTGGTTGGGTAAAATAGGACCGAAAGGCATTTGAAAAAAAGAGTGAATCGTAACTCCTTTTGCGTTAATTGCCGCAACACCAGTTGGCGCCACAATAACCATTCTTTTTAAAGATTTCTTTTTAATTTGATGTAAAAAAGTTGTTTTTCCTGTACCTGCTTTTCCTGTGATAAAAAGATTTCTATCCGTTTTTTCTATGAAGTCTAAGGCAAGTTCTAATTCAGGGTTCTTTGGCATTGAAGCATTTTTACTGCAAGGTAAACAATCAGAAATAGTTTCGTAAAAAATAATACTAAAAATGATTAAAGTTATTTAATGTTTCTCTTTTTACTAAGTTCGTTTGTGTGACAGGTTGCTGTCGTTTACGTGTCGTATGCATTACTTATTACCTGCAAGGCTATAGAAAAGTGAATCCCTATCTTTGTCCAATAAATAATATTGAAAATAATATGAAGCCAACTACAATTAACTTAAGAGATCTTAAAGAAATGCGATTGCAACGCCACTGGTCTCAAGACCAATTGGCAGAAATGAGCGGATTGAGTATTCGAACGATACAACGGATAGAAAACGGGGAAAATGCAGGATTCGAATCTATAAAATCTTTGGCTGCAGTTTTTGAAATCGATATTATTGATTCTGATAAAAAGAAAGAAATAACACAAATTAGAAAAGAAGAAGCTTATATTGAAAATATAAAAGGACTTTACAAACTTCTTGCCGTTGCAATTTTAAGTTTAATAGCGCCTGTTATTCTTGCAATTACTGATGCCTCGAATTGGAGTGTTTTTTTATGGCTTCTATTATCTTGGACCGTAATCATAGGAATCTATTCTCTGAATGTTTTTGATTTTTTTGGAGATGAATGGAAACAAAAAATAATAAAAAAGAGATTCAAAAAAGAGTAACAAAAAAATCCCAAGCAAAAGCTTGGGATTTAATTTTATAAAATTAAAAAATTATTTATTATCTCTCTGATAATAACTTACAATACTTGCTTTTGCTAATGTATTATTCCATAAACAAAAACCAAAAATGGCAGCATTTGTGTTTTTATCTAAGCCCAGCGTATCTGTCTTTAATGCGTACACTGTTATTTCATATTTATGCAAACCATGACCTTCTGGTGGACAAGGGCCTCCAAAACCTTTAATACCATAATCTGTAATACTTTATATAACTCCTTTTGGTACTAAATTTAAGTTTATGTTACCTGCGTTTGTAACTAATTCATTCATATTTGCTGGAATATCAAAAACTACCCAATGCCACCATCCACTTCCTGTTGGTGCATCTGGATCGTACATTGTTATTGCAAATATTTTGGTTCCCTCTGGTGCATTTTCCCAAGAAAGTTGTGGTGATTTATTTTCACCTTCACGTCCAAAACCGCTAAATTCTTCTGTTTTCGTAGCCTGACCTCCTAAGTCTGTACTCGATAAAGTAAATGTATTCTGACTAAATGAGGCACCCGAAAATGCTATTAGGGTAATAATTAGTAAACTTATTTTTTTTAGGATATAATTGGTTTTAAATCTTTCGTAAAAATAATCTATTCGATTACTTTTTGTGTCCTGTAAAGTGTTCCATTGTTTTATAAATACCCAATACAGTTCCTGCAAACCAATCTAATACATTAATAGACATTAAGCCTTGCCCTAATTTTATAAGTCTATAGATGTAACCCGGAATAGTAACCATTCTTTTATTTTTTTCTATGGCTTTTATAATTGTAAGTGCGGCAACTTCTGGATTCAAAATTGGTATTTTAGATCTTACGCCATCAAACATTCCCGTATTAATAAAATAAGGCATAATCGTGGTTACATGAATATTCTTTTTTAACTGCTGCATCTCAAGTCGTAAACTATCAGACCAACCAACTACAGACCATTTACTTGCTGCGTAAACAGACATTTTAGGATTTGAAATTAAACCACCAGAAGACGCAATATTACAAATATGACCAGAATTTTGAGCTAACATTTCCTTCAAAAATTCTTTGGTTATATGCATAGGAGCATTGGCATTAATCTCCATTGTTTTTAAGATATCTAAAGTGGTATGTTCATGAAAATATTTTCCTGCAACAATACCTGCGTTATTTATTAGTAGATCAACTGCACCTATTTCTTCTTTTACTTTAAGAGCGGTCTCTTTAATTTGATTGACATTAGAAACATCAATAGTAAAACCTGAAATAGTTCCTTTATTTGAAAATTCTGAAATAGTTTCAGCGATCTTTAATTCATTGATATCCCAAATAATTACTTTAGCTGCTCGCTCTAATAGTAAACGAACCATTATTTTACCAATGCCAGAAGCACCACCTGTTACTAAAGCTATTTTACCCTTTAATTGTTTCATACAATAGTGTTTTATGAAGAAATACATTTCAATTTGGATACCTCCCTTCAATAGCGAAGTTATCTTTTTCAAACCATAGAAACAAATGAAAAAAAAATCCTGAGCAAAAGCACAGGATTTTTATATTTATAAACTTAAATTTTGAGTTACATTTCTAATGCTTTTGTAGGATTGTTATCCATTAAAAATTCTACAGGATTTTCTAATGCTTCTTTTACTGCAACTAAAAAACCAACAGACTCTCTGCCATCTACAATTCTATGATCATAAGACAAAGCAACATACATAATTGGTTGAATTACCACTTGCCCATCTACTGCCATTGGTCTGTTTACAATATTGTGCATTCCTAAAATTCCACTTTGTGGAGGATTTATAATTGGCGTAGAAAGCATAGAACCAAATACACCACCGTTGGTAATTGTAAATGTTCCACCTGTCATTTCATCAATTGTAATTTGCCCGTCTCTTGCTCTAATTGCCAAACGTTTTACTTCAGATTCTACACCTCTAAAAGATAAATTTTCTGCATTTCTAATTACAGGCACCATTAATCCTTTTGGTCCAGAGACTGCTATAGAAATATCTTGAAAATCTTGTTTTATTTGAAAGTCTCCATCAATCATAGAGTTTACATCAGGATACATTCTTAAAGCTCTTACTACTGCCAAAGTAAAGAAAGACATAAAACCTAAACCAACACTGTGTTTTGCTTTAAAGTCCTCTTTGTATTGTTTACGTAAATCAAAAATTGGCTGCATGTTTACCTCGTTAAAGGTAGTTAACATTGCTGTTTCATTTTTAACAGTAACCAAACGTTCCGCCACTTTTCTGCGCAACATAGACATTTTCTTGCGTTCTGTTCCTCTAGAACCATTTGCTGGCTGTGTGCCCATGGATGGTACTGCTTTTACGGCATCATCTTTGGTAATTCTACCATCTTTTCCTGTTCCTTTTATGGCCGAAGTAGCTATGCCTTTTTCTGCTAAAACTTTCTTAGCAGCAGGTGAAGCGGTTCCTGTTGCATACGTTGCAGCTGGCGCAGCTTTTGAAGTTTCAACTTTATTTTCCTCTTTTGGAGCTTCTGATTTCACAGGTGCATCACCGGTTGGTTTTGCAGCACTTGTATCTATTAAACATACAACTGCACCAACTTCTACAGCATCACCTTCTTCTGCTTTTAAAGTGATAATTCCACTTTCTTCTGCAGGTAATTCTAAAGTAGCTTTGTCTGAATCTACCTCTGCAATTGGTTGATCTTTTTCAACATAATCTCCATCTTCAACTAACCAAGTTGCAATTTCTACTTCTGTAATTGATTCTCCCGGAGAAGGAACTTTCATTTCTAAAACACTCATGGTTTCTTATTTTACTTTTGCTAAAAAAATATTAGCTTTTATTAGTATGTTCTTTTCCAAAACTTCAGAACAGAACTTTTACTTACTTATTATCATTAAAAACACTATCAATAACGGCTTTATGACGTTTTTTGAAACGTGTACTAGAACCTGCTGCTGGCACTGCGTAGTATTTACGAGAACGTACATTTAATTTTACCAAATTAAAACGCTCTAACATAAAACTCCAAGCACCCATATTTCTTGGTTCTTCTTGCGCCCAAACATAGTTTACTACATTCGGATACCTATCTATTACTTTCTGTAATTTTTCTAAATGTAAAGGAAATAATTGCTCAATTCTAACTAAAGCAACATCATCTCTTTCTAAAATTTCTCTTTCTTCTAACAAATCATAATAAAATTTACCCATACAGAAAACTAGTTTCTTTACTTTATCTGGGTTAATAGTATCATCTATTACTTCTTGAAATTCTCCAGTTGCTAAATCTTCTACAGTACTTATTACTTTCGAGTGACGTAACAGACTCTTCGGTGTAAATATAATCAAAGGTTTTCTATACTCACGCTTCATTTGTCTGCGCAATAAGTGATAGAAATTTGCTGGTGTTGTACAATTTGCAACGGTCATATTGTCTATTGCACACAATTGCAAATAACGCTCTATTCTTGCAGATGAATGCTCAGAACCTTGCCCTTCATAACCGTGAGGCAATAAAATTACGATTCCGTTTTGCAGCTTCCACTTGTCCTCAGCTGCAGAAATATATTGATCAAACATTATTTGTGCTCCGTTAGAAAAATCTCCAAACTGTGCCTCCCAAATTGTTAATGTATTCGGATTTCCCATGGCATAACCATAGTCAAAACCTAAAACACCATATTCTGATAATAGAGAATTGTAAATAGACATCTCTCCTTTACTATCAGGATTTTTATTTAATAAATTAATACGCTCTTCTGTAACCTCGTCACGTAAAACAGCATGTCTATGAGAAAAAGTTCCTCTTTCTACATCTTGCCCAGAAATTCGAACATTAAAACCTTCTTCCATTAAAGAACCATACGCTAGATTCTCTGCCATTCCCCAATCTAACTTATTGGTTTCAAATGCCATCTTAGCTCTACCTTCTAAAATTCGCTCTGCTTTTCTCAAGAACGTTACACCTTCAGGAACGGTAGAAACTACCTTGGCTATATGTTTTAATTTCGTTGCTTCGTATGAGGTATCTACTGGTTCTAGCATTGTAGAAAGGTCTTCTCTATCAAAAGCTTCCCAAGTAGATTTCATAAATTCTTTTACTTTAGACTTTTTATCTTTCTTAGATAAATCGAATTCTTTCTCTAACATTCCTTTAAATTCTGCAGTGATTTCAGATAAATGAGATGCACCTATAGAACCCTCTTGCAATAATTTTTCAGCGTAAATATCTTTTACGTTTTTATGTTTTGAGATTGCTTTGTATAATTTTGGTTGTGTAAAACGAGGTTCATCACCTTCGTTATGTCCGTATTTTCTGTATCCTAAAAGATCTATAAAAATATCAGATTTAAAACGCATCCTAAACTCTAATGCCATTTGCATTGCATGACAAACCGCTTCTGTATCATCCGCATTTATGTGCAAAACAGGCGATAAAGTAACTTTACCCACATCTGTACAGTAGGTGCTCGATCGTGCATCTAAGTAATTGGTGGTAAAACCAACTTGATTGTTTACTACAATATGAATGGTTCCTCCAGTTTTATACCCATTTAGTTTTGCCATTTGAACTATTTCATAGGCAATACCTTGCCCAGCAATAGCTGCATCTCCATGGATTATAATTGGTAAAATTTTACTTGAATCTCCATTGTATTTTCTATCTATCTTAGCCCTTGTTATTCCCTCTGCAACTGCGGCAACAGTTTCTAAATGAGATGGATTTGGAACTAAGTTCATCTTAATAGAGTTACCATCTCTGTAGGTTTTACTTAACGTTAAACCTAAATGGTATTTCACATCTCCATCAATATCATCATCTTCAAAATCTTTTCCTTCAAACTCGCTAAATAAATCTCTTACCGGTTTTTTAAAAATATTAACCAGGGTATTTAGACGCCCTCTGTGGGCCATTCCTAAAACACATTCTTTAACGCCAAAATTTTCAGCGGCATCTCTAAGAGCCACACTTATTCCTGGAATTAAAGCTTCACCTCCTTCTAAAGAAAAACGCTTCTGACCAACATATTTTGTTTGCAAGAAACTTTCAAAAGTTACTGCATGATTTATTTTAGAAAGAATATATTTTTTTGCATCTACAGAGTACTTAGGATGATTTTCATTCTCATTTAAACGCTGTTGCCACCACTTTAATTTCTCTGGGCTTCGCATATACATGTATTCTACACCAATAGAATCGCAGTAAACGTTTTTTAAATGATTTACAATTACAGAAAGTTTCACTCTTCCTAAACCTAAAATATCACCCGCTGAAAATTCTTTATCAAGATCATTCTCAGATAAACCAAAATTATCAAGCTCTAAAGTTGGCGCATATTGCCTTCTATCTCTAACAGGATTTGTTTCCGTGAACAAATGACCCCGTGTTCTATAACCATTTATTAAATCTGCTACCAAAAACTCTTTTCTAACTTCTTGAGGAATTCCTACAGGAGTCTCTTCCTCTGAAAAAGAATAATCTTCATTGGCTAAGTCATACCCCTGAAAAAAGCTTCTCCAGCTAGGTTCAACGGCATCCGGATTAACTAAATATTGATCGTATAAATCGGCTATAAAGCCTGTATGTGCTGCGTTTAAGAACGAAAATTTGTCCATATAATAGTTTGCGCTTATGGAATAAGCATATTATCAAGGCAAAAATACACAATTTTGAAAATTAAAGAAGCGTTTATCTTTAATTTCTTAGACTGAAAAAAAAACATTTTTTTTTCGCAAAACGTTTGGAGATGTCTTAAAAAGATATATATTTGCACTCGCTAAACACAAAACGTGTAGCAAACTCCTCTTTAGCTCAGTTGGTTAGAGCATCTGACTGTTAATCAGAGGGTCCAAGGTTCGAGTCCTTGAAGAGGAGCTAAGTTCATTTACATTGACTGCGAAAGTAGCTCAGGGGTAGAGCATCACCTTGCCAAGGTGGGGGTCGCGGGTTCAAATCCCGTCTTTCGCTCTATTTAGTAAAAAGTACCAATGCTGAAGTGGTGGAATTGGTAGACACGCTGGACTTAAAATCCAGTGGTCAGTAATGGCCGTGCGGGTTCAAGTCCCGCCTTCAGTACAATAACCGTTGTTAATCTTTTGATTTTCAACGGTTTTTTGATTTTATAGAGTACAATTTGTACGATTATTGCACGATAAAATTTCTTTACCATCATTAGAAAACTTGAAACAACTTGATTCATGAAGTTTATTTGAAATCATTGAAGACCTCTTCTGATAAAAATAATT